>Ga0325414_1006178_pt1 | contig 12684 bp, 7 predicted proteins | sample PopdelMetagenome_8_FD_206183 | JGI IMG/M metagenome (GOLD analysis project Ga0325414, IMG submission 206183) | Populus deltoides microbial communities from Bellville, Georgia, United States - Leaf-PdKOR-R3 | ecosystem: Host-associated > Plants > Phyllosphere > Phylloplane/Leaf | place: USA... | reverse complement strand
TTTAAAAAAATAAAAAATATTTTTCAAGAAATTAAGAAATGTAAACGCTTGGAACACCAAAAAAAATCCATTAATATAAGAAAAAATTGAAAAAATAATAAAAATCATGTATTGTAAAACTTATTTCTTTTCTTTATATGTAGATCTATTTACAAGAATTTATCAACATGATTTCCTCCTTTTTTTTTAATATTCACAAGTGGGTGTAGTTTTTTTTTCTAGGCGTTTTGATTTTTTAAGTTTTCTTTATTGTTTTTATGGTTTTATTCATTTAGGTTTTTCTAGGCTTTTCAATTTTTTTTCTATAATTTTTTTTTTATATATTTTTGATAACCCATTCGAAGCAACATAAAATTACAAACACCACCCAAAAACTTGAAAATTCACAATAAACTTTTTCGATATTCAAAATGTGCGGGGCTCAACATGCTGTCATGTACGCCTCTATCTTACTATCAAAAGTTTATTGGATTGTTTTGGCCACCTTTCATCACCATGGTAGGCCTCTATCCTACCATCGAAAGTTGATTTAGTATAAATTTGAATGATGTGTAATTGGCATGATGGCTGTGTAATTCGTCAAGTTATCACACTTGGTTATCCCGAGCAAGTTGCGCCAAACCTTACAAGCAACCTTAAAAAATAGGACTGGTTTTACTTGGATGATTTTTGCCACCCTTCACCATTATGGTAGGTCTCTATCTAATCATCAAAAGTTGATAGGGTATAAATTTAATTGATGCATCACCGATATGGTGGTCATGCAATTGGTTATCCCCGACACATCATGTTGAACTTTACGAGGATCCTCGAAAAGGTAGGACGGATTTTACTTGGATGGCTTTTGCCACCTTACCATAATGGTAAGCCTTTACCCCACCATCGAAAGGTGATAGGTCTTGCTAGCTGTGAGTGACCTACCAACTCCCTTACTTCGCACTCCTTACGCAAGGGGTATAAAGCTGAACTAGATAGAGGTCCCCCATGCATGATGATGAAGCCACATATCATATAAAAAGACAGAGTCATCACCTAGGGTTAATAATCCTAGAAACCTAATAATTGGTTTACCAAAGTTTGGGTAAGGGGTTAGTTATATGAAGGGAAGATGAACTCAATTAACAATACCCTTCTAACGTCTGGCCTCAGGCCAACTGTAGTGCACGCATCAATAATAAGATAAATTTTTGGTTATAATGCTAATAAAGGAAAAAGGGTAAAACATAATTAAAAAAATACATGAAATCCATTTATTGGAGAGATGGTGGTCTTATGACTCAATAGCGCACCTAATAAAATAAGCATAGAATCACATAAGAAAATAAGATTCTACTTATCGATGTAAAAGATAGAATTATTAATTACCACCTTTTTAACTCAAGGTAAAATGCCAAAATTGATGGAACCAGACACAGACTACATATAAAATAGCATCATCATCAACCAACCATCATTGAAGGACCTTTATTATTATTATTATTATTTATGAGTGTGTAGGATGCAACACATCATCACATAAAAGAAGAACACATATATGAAAATACGATAAGTAAAATATATTTTCAAGTTGCCAATCAACAATGAACCATTAAAGATGGATCAATTAGAAAACACAAGTTTTGAAATGATCGATTTAGAACCAAATTGTTCATTGGTGAACCAATTAGAAAACACAAGTTTTGAAAGGACCGATTTAGAAATAGATTGCTCATTGGTGAACCGATCAAAAACCACAAGTTTTTGAAAATAAATGGTCAAAACAAACTGCTTATAGGTGAACCAATTAAAAATAACATATAAAAAGGATCAGTCAAAACGAACTGTTTATGGGTGAACTAATTATAAAGTACAAGTTTTAAAACCAAATGGTCAAAATAAATCATTCATAGGTGGACTAATTAAATACAAGATTTAAAATTAATTGATTAAAACAAACCGTTCATGGGTGATTTAATTAAAATAAGTTTTAAAATTAATTGGTCAAAACAAATCGTATATGGATGAACCAATTAAACACAATATATTGAAATCAATTCGACAATCCTTGAAATTTATCTCATGTCAATAATTAGAATACAAAAGTAATAAGATAAATGATATTTATTGAGTCATTTTATATAAAAAATCAATTTGTATAACCGATGTCGACCGATACTCATCGAATCTTCCCGTATGAAAATTTATATCACACATACACAATCATATTACAAACTTTGAGGTTTAAAATTATTTTTTGAAAAAGCATCATATCCAATTGGTGAATAAATTATTATGTAATCAAAAGCAATAACAATTAATCAAATCATCAGTCAAGCGAATTGAAGGTTAGTAAATCATACAAATATCAATTCAATAAATATCAAGATCAATACTTATTTAAGATAATTTTCAAGATCAAATCACAATCTTATCCTCCCAGTTCTATACGGAACATTGATACCACCCTTATATCTCTTTAAAATTTACTTGGTGATCTCAAATCCCATGAGTTTAGCACATACTAACATGCTGTATATAATTCAAACAATAAAATATCCACACAAATACATATAATTATTATAAAAGGATAAATTTTAGGTTAAAAGAATCACCAAAATACCCCTCAGGTCTAGGTAAAATGATCAAAACACCCCTGGTCTACTGGAAAATCATGAAAATTCCTTTCATTGGCACATCAACCCACATACACCATTGTCAATGGGTCAATGAGATCTCAGCGATCCAAGTAGTCCATCAGGTAGATATCGATCTCTTCTTTCACCTGATAATAGCCATGCATCTCATAGATAACCAAGAAAGAAGATAGATAGCTTGAAAGTCAGGTGATTGAATGGTTTCTCTCCTTTTCATGGTGGGTTCTGATGACGTTGATGACTAAGAGTGGTCAAGTTTTGTACAACACAGGGCATCACACCTTTTTGTGGTGGTCCAATGTCAAATGGTGGCTAGACAAAAGAGATACAGAGGTTGGAACCAACGACGATGGCTGACATGGGTGAGGATTAGGTGCATCGTAAACTATACTAGATTCATTAGCTCACTTACTTTTTATTTTGATTAAGGTCTTGGAAATGGGAGACTCTACTTAGATTTCCTTAAAATTATATAATTTCTTGTTTAAATATAAATAAAAGAAAAGGAAATCTTTTATAAAAAAGATGTTGATGCTACTTAAAATTTATATCACATGTGATAATGTAGGTGATTCAAAATGATAAAGTTCCCTAAAAAATATTACATAACTTACAATTATATGATTGTAGAAAAATGATCAAAGATGCATTAGAAATTATGGGGTGTTACATCTGGTTATCATGAAGAGTATTTTCAACTGGCCAAGGCTTAAAAGCTTTTTTTCTTCAAAATAAATGGATAATAAATGCACCCAATGATTGTCTTCCCTTTCAAAGGCAATCACATACTTGGTCACCCAATGTCATGGTCTCATTAGGAAATCAAAATGGTCCCCGATTTTAAAGGTGAAGCCAATGCAAGAATTACACCTTTCAAAATCAAAGATAATACCTTTAACCATTCTAATGTATCCAAACACATCCCTTCCCTTCAAATGCGTGCCTACAAGTAGGACCAAGTTTTCTACTTTTGGTGCGACCTGTCTAGTGTATCTGCATCATGTTTTCTATTCCTCACCTTCTTACGTAGACATGTGGGGTAATGACCTATATATCCAGAAAATTTCTAAAGCTAAGTTATAGCATGTCCTAATCCACACTGCTTTTGGACTTGAACTTTAGCATGGGTCATCCTCTTGCCTTTTTTAAGACTCTCATTCCTTGTACGTTACCCTCCTCATACTTCCACATTTGTCGTTTAAGCCCCAAAACCCCTAAATGTTACTCAATCACATCTTAATTTCCATAAAGCCATGTGTTTTAAGAGGCTTTTAACGATAAATCAAAGTGACATGAGGCTAAATCTTAGTGAATCATGACAACAAGGATATTTTTCCACTAACAATACCCCATCTTATATTTAAGTCATCTACAAAGGATTCACCTAGTAATGGTGAGCAAACCAGGAAATGCCCAGTTTAAAAATTGACTATCTATGGTGTTTGAATTACAATATGGAAAAACATCCTCAATGGTAAACCAGGTTTAAATTTCTTGGAAGCGTCTGAGAGGGTGAGAGCCTTGTCATGGTTGGACCTTGTCGCACCATGAGATGCTATCTACAAGTTGGGTTGTTTAGAAATATAGCCTCAAATTAGGCTATAAATTTTGTCCAAAGCTAAATATAGATGAAAGACCGTTAACAAATATGAAAAGGAGTTTGAAAAAAGAATAAAAAATGTTTAAAATTGTTGGGAGGGAAGTAGATGGGGCCTGACGATGTGCCTCGAGTGGATATGGAATGACAATAGTCATTCTATCGATTAGATCGTAGGGTGAACTGATATGGATCATAGTGGCAGCCCAAGCCTAGGCCTTTGAAATACCCACAAAGACATCATGATTATGATCATGGACTTGAACTTTAGCATGGGTCATCCTCTTGCCTTTTTTAAGACTCTCATTCCTTGTACGTTACCCTCCTCATACTTCCACATTTATCGTTTAAGCCCCAAAACCCCTAAATGTTACTCAATCACATCTTAATTTCCATAAAGCCATGTGTTTTAAGAGGCTTTTAACGATAAATCAAAGTGACATGAGGCTAAATCTTAGTGAATCATGACAACAAGGATATTTTTCCACTAACAATACCCCATCTTATATTTAAGTCATCTACAAAGGATTCACCTAGTAATGGTGAGCAAACCAGGAAATGCCCAGTTTAAAAATTGACTATCTATGGTGTTTGAATTACAATATGGAAAAACATCCTCAATGGTAAACCAGGTTTAAATTTCTTGGAAGCGTCTGAGAGGGTGAGAGCCTTGTCATGGTTGGACCTTGTCGCACCATGAGATGCTATCTACAAGTTGGGTTGTTTAGAAATATAGCCTCAAATTAGGCTATAAATTTTGTCCAAAGCTAAATATAGATGAAAGACCGTTAACAAATATGAAAAGGAGTTTGAAAAAAGAATAAAAAATGTTTAAAATTGTTGGGAGGGAAGTAGATGGGGCCTGACGATGTGCCTCGAGTGGATATGGAATGACAATAGTCATTCTATCGATTAGATCGTAGGGTGAACTGATATGGATCATAGTGGCAGCCCAAGCCTAGGCCTTTGAAATACCCACAAAGACATCATGATTATGATCATGGACTACAACACGCATCATCATGGCTTGCCTCGACACATGCATGTTTTAGACATTGACCTACGAGCTTTTAATTCACCCTATTTCGAAACACGAACCAAAAGGTCTAACATGTGTGTGAGTCAATGAGTGAATAAAATTATAAGGCTTAAGAAAACTTATTGGTAGGACACCCCCCCGAGGGTCGTGCTGTCAACTGACCTTAATCTTCTAAAAAGGGTTCGAGTGAAAGAATATATGTTAGGACCTGAAAAATGATGAATTATGCCCAAGCAAGGCAGAGATAGATGAAACTTTGGTGAAGACCCACAATGATAGTGATGTGCAAATTGTTTATATGATTTAGGTATAAGGGGAAAAAACTAATCGAACCATCTTGTAAAGACAATGATTAAAGGCATCAAGGGCGTAACTCCCTTAACCTATTCTTAACCTTTAAATATGTAAGGAAGATATGGCTACTTCATTGAGTTGTGTCACAGAATTAAGGGCTCTAAGTGGGATATTTTTGGTAAGAGGGATTGATGATGCAAGATAAAATAGAAGCCATGTTATGGTGTCCAACTACGCGCTAACCTAAAACCCACAAAAGGTTATGGTTAATTAAGATAGCAATATGGTGGTCATGCAAGTTGAAATCCATTAAGAAGTGTGTAACAACTCACTTATTAAATCAACTAGCCCTAAAAATATATGGCGTTGAAGCATGAGGTTTAAACTCAGCTGTCGAGGCAAGTGTAAAGACTCAATGAGTAAAAAGGTGTGGCGGTTGCTGCAAATATTAGGGTGCAAGCTGGGGTGGAAAGGCCAACAATGCAGATTTTAGTGGTGGTAGCATATATTAAATGAGAAGTTTAAAGGTCGAGTAAAGGAAATGTTCCATGTGAATGACACTAGCACATGGGATAGTCGATTCTAAGAGATGTGAGAAGCCCATTTGACAGCACATTTGCGTGCGAACTTCAAAAGAGAATCAGGTTAAACTTCATGAACCAGGATATAACGACTAACAACATTGTTAGGGAGTCTGGAGACATCGACAATGGTCTAAAAAAAAGTTATCTTTTATGCTTAATAGCTTGCTACCTTGAAAATGACTTAGTCACAAATAGGATTTAGCGACTAGAAAAACACATTGTATGGTGTTTGGGGTGCCTCTTGTGACCAAGGATTAAGTGCCTCCCACTCTCAGTCGTACTCACATGTGCATTAGGTCTCTAAGGTGAAGTGGATTTGTAATCTCGAGAAAAAAAATTGGTTTTGAAGACCGGGCTTGGAGGCTCCTAATCCTGAACCCTTTGATAGTTGGTGGACTGATCGAGTTGCTCCTGTAGTCTTGTGTCGATTGGTAGGTGGACGAAGATAGATAAAAAAAACAAAAAAAAAACTATTATAATTAGTAATGTTTTGTAACGTAGGGTAGAATACTTCTTTTAATTTTTAATAATAATAATAATAACTGATTAAACTGACTAATGGGCCTGGCCCATCGGGTTCAATTATACCGCCTTTGTATAATCGAAAATACTACAGTCGTAAGCTGCAACCGTTCAAGCTTTTCAGTTTTTGAAAGTCTATTGCTTCGCAAATGCTACAATGGCATCTGTAAGAACCACAGGTGCTTTTGTAGCAGCCATCTCTATGTCTATAGTATTGTTCTCTTACTTTCTATGCAATTACAGATCCAAAAGAAAGACTCCTTCCCCCCTTTCAAAGAATAAAAAACCAAGAAACGGACTCATTCATGCTGTTGGTAACACTCCCTTGATTAGAATTAATAGCCTCTCTGAAGCTACTGGTTGTGAAGTAAGTTCAAGATATGCTCTTTTGCTTCATATTATGATTCATTTCTTCCATTATTTCCATTTCTAATATGTTTTCATTGGACTTGTGGCATTGTTGTATCTGTTTGTGAATGAAATAAATGTCGGGGATATGTGCTTTTGATCAAGCTATGTTTTTTTCTTTGAATTATGGTCTTGATTATGGGTTTATGGTGTTTTATATACAAGATATATGTTTGTGGTTGATTATGGTCCCTTTTTAACTCACACTCTTTGATACTTCTCTCGAAGATAGGCTTTTTTTTTTCTTTCAATTTTATTAATCGTATTTTCCTATGTTCCCCAAATTGATGCTCAATAATTTTTCTTCATTTTCTGAAGTGGTTGTTCATGCATATTTCAGGGTTGATTTATAGTACTTAATAGATTCATGGTTATTGGTTATTGCTTTTGGTTTCAATTGTTCTTGATTTTTCTTTCTTCAGATTCTTGGGAAGTGCGAGTTCCTGAATCCAGGAGGGAGTGTTAAAGATAGGGTTGCTTTGAAAATAATTGAAGAGGTAAATTACTTGAATGCTTTTGTCAGCTACCAATTATGAAAACTTTAAGACAATGAAAACTTTTAAGGCAAAAAGCGTAGTTTTGGTGATATTATCAATTAATTAGGAATTTAGGATAGGAGATATGATTGTTAATTTCAGACATGATTATGGATGGTAATGGTTGTGGCTTGTAAGTTCATTGTGACCGATCACAAAATGTAAGTTAATATGAAACTTCTTTTTATCAAAATGCAGTCATGAGAACAGAACCGAAATCGAATGTTTTTTGTACTATGAGCAAACCACAGCACTACGAATTCAAACAAGAAATTTAGTGCCATATAGAGCTTAAGCTTGAGTTAAGAGCTCAGGGGTCATTTAACTGGCGGGCACCTGAAGTTTCTTCTTTAAATTGAATTTAGGCACATATGGAAATCCTTGCGATGCTATTTATGAATCCAAAATCTATGTGAAATATTGAAATCTTTAGTTTCCACATTGTTCAGATGGTGAAGTGGAATTACTCAAAAGGACTACTAATTGAACGAAACAATTGTCTGCTCATATTCTATTTTTTGACATTTCAATAATCCCATTTGTTAAATACATTATATATTGTTTTTGTGTAAAAAGAAGCCCTAATTAGCTTATGCAACACTTTAATGTCACAAAGTAATTAAAGCTTGTAGCTGGCATTATTTTGTTATCCTCTGTTACACTTTCTATATGTTTGGCTGCTTGGCTCTATGACAGGCACTGGAATCTGGCCAGCTAGTTTGTGGTGGAGTTGTTACTGAGGGAAGTGCTGGAAGCACTGCAATTAGCCTGGCTACAGTGGCTCCTGCATATGGATGCAAATGCCATGTCGTTATCCCAGATGATGTTGCTATTGAGAAGGTTTGGATATTGTGCAGCTTTTCAGACTAATTTTCCATAATTGAGTTGTGTTAGGTAAATGTATCGTAGGAAACTTAGCAGCTATAGATAAGTTGCAAAGAAGTTGTATAAATACAATGATGAAGTTTTAAAAATGTTCCTTGAATTTACTTTTGAGGACCTATGAAAAATTTATGTTTTTTTATGCATGTTGGTAAAATAGACATGTACCTGAATCCTTGATATTCTTTTTTCCTGAGCCTTCTTTTTACCATTCACATTCTGTGACCAACTTGACTTTGTTACTCTTGAAAACTTTTGCAAGTCTCAAATTCTCGAAGCTCTGGGAGCTACTGTTGAAAGAGTGCGACCGGTTTCAATTACACACAGAGACCACTATGTCAACATTGCTAGGAGACGGGCACTGGAAGCAAATGAATTAGCATCAAAGATTAGAAAAACTGAAAAGATTGATGGCAAATTCTTAGAGCAAATTAATGGTTGCATATCTGATGGAGAGAAAAAAGATTCTATTTTTTCAAGTTACTGTAGTGGTGGTTTTTTTGCTGACCAGTTTGAAAACTTGGCAAATTTCCGGGCCCACTATCAGGGCACTGGACCTGAGATATGGGAACAAAGTGGTGGTAGTTTAGATTCATTTGTGGCAGCTGCAGGCACAGGCGGCACTGTAGCTGGTATTTCAAGTTTTCTCCAGGTAAAATTCTTCCCTTTGTTTTAAACCTTTTCATTTATGTTGTACTAGAGCAGTTCCATCGAATCCTTATTACATGTTCTACAGGAAAAGAATCCGAACATCAAGTGCTTCCTCATAGACCCGCCTGGTTCTGGTTTGTTCAATAAGGTAACAAGGGGAGTGATGTACACGAGAGAGGAAGCTGAAGGAAAAAGGTTAAAGAACCCATTTGACACAATAACGGAAGGAATTGGAATCAATAGATTAACACAAAATTTTAAGATGGCAAAACTTGACGGAGCCTACAGAGGCACAGACAAAGAGGCTGTTGAAATGTCAAGGTCAACCCATGCCTTCTTTTTCTGCCTTATTTCTATATAGTAGTTCTTGATTGCTTAGAGGTTGAGAAAGAAGTAACGAGGAGGGAATTATGTGACAATGTCCTGGTTGGTGGGATAGTTGCACAAAGAGATATGGTCTCTTGCCATGTCTCTGCTAATGTCTTACACTTTTTTCTCTCAGCGAGCTTTTTTATTTCCTTCAAAATGGAAAATTTACTTATTAATGCCAAAATTTTGAAATTAGTTGACCTTTCTTCACATTACATGGAATGACTGCTTTTAAAACTTGATTTTATTTCCATGCATTTGCAAGCTAAAGATTTTTCCCATGGCACTTGAAACTGTTCTCTTACTAGTTGTACTTCATTCAAAGTTTCCATACTGCATCTTTACTTGAACTTCTTTTCAGGTATCTTTTGAAGAATGATGGCCTCTTTCTGGGGAGTTCTTCAGCCATGAACTGTGTTGGAGCTGTTAGAGTGGCACAATCACTTGGTCCTGGTCACACAATTGTGACCATTCTGTGTGATAGTGGGATGAGGCATCTGAGTAAGTTTTATGATGCTCAGTATCTGTCTGAGCATGGTTTGACACCCACAGCAACTGGATTAGAGTTCCTTGGTATTTAAATGAGATTTGGTCCTGACCATATTTTTATCCAGAATCATAGAAGCATAATGAGGCTATTTTCGTTTGCTGTGAAGTTTCTTGGTAGGGCCGGCCTCCACCCTCCGAAGGTTTGATGTGATTTTTGGTGATGACAGCATATGGAAGCAGTAACTTCACCATGGATCAAAATACCATTTACTTCATAAGGATTAGGACACACATTAATGCGTGTTAGGCTGGCAGGATATGCTTTAGAATCATTTGTATTATTGTTGATCATCAATTTTTAGTTGAGAGTCTTGAGACCAATCTGTCGAAATCTTGGGACCTCTGTCTTTTGTTGTGTTTGCGCCTGCATGTGTGTAATTTTGAGAGCATCATAACTTTTTTCCTGCGATTTTTTTTTCTTTTTCAGTCTCCAGGATCATTTGAAAGCCTTGTTAATATTAACTGTAGGTTCTAGAACGAATAGAAACTGCTTTCCTGCAATTCATTTGACACTGTAATGGAATGGAATACAACTGAGATAAAAATTATCGTTATTTTTCCAATCTGTTCCAAATTCAATGTTCTTGATGCCAATCACTTGCCAGGAGGAGAACAGCAATGAATTATCCGTGAATGCTTTTCCAACATGGCAAGATGCTGGCTATATAATTAACTTGTGGATTTTAGCACTTGGCTAAGACTGAACCTTTGGCTGGTTTATGTGAAAAGTATATACTAGGATGGCACATCCCCTGTAAATTAAATTAATAAATGAAAGATGAGCTTGAATGAAAGATGAGCTAATTTAGTAGAATTGCATGAAGTTTACAGAGCATCGCAAAATCACAATTAAGAAGGAACTTGAGACAAGTAAGTCTCTATTCTAGCTCTTGACATCATCCTCATACGCCATGTTAACTTGTTGAATCGAAAAATAGCTAGATCATGCTTCAACCTCAAACTTTCAACACTTGATGGATCCCATGGAAAGGTCAATCTCTATCAAGTTTTCCTCTTCATTCACCTCAGCAATCTCTGCAAATAGCTCCATAAGACCCTGTTGCCTGAAAATGGATTCAGGCAAATTCGAAACTGACTTTTTCTTTGACTCTTCATCAAAATCAACAGAGTTGTTCAGTGGAAGACTAATCTCAATGAGACCATCACCATCCTCATCAACGTCATTTTCAGAGATTGAGCTTTCAGAGACCGCAATACTTTGACCTACATTTTCTGAGCACCTCCAACTGAGCTCAAAATTCTCACTTGCAGAGAAATCATCACTGCTATCACTGTCTGATGGGAAATCCGTTGGTTCAACTTGATACTCATGCATGTCGCAAACATCACTTTGCTGGGAAGCATCGCAATGAATTATAGGTTCCACTTCTGGATTTAGTTCCTCCACAACTTCCTTTTCAAGCATGCTCTGAGGGCGACATGTGGGACTTTCAGCTTCTGCTGAATTGCTAACAACAGCCACCTTTTTCTTTGAGAATGTGACGATGAAAATGGTTGACAGAAACAAAACAGATATTGTGATAAGGTAAGTAGAGATCCCAAAAAGGAGGAAACAAGTGAAAACAAGAGAAGCGACAAGGACTGAAACACAAAGCAGCGAGGGTTTGAAGAAATACTGTGAACTGATTTGACTCTCAGGTGTATTTCCCATTTCCAGGGATCAAAAGTAGCTTGAATGTTGGATTGGATAATATGGAGTAGATCTGTGTAGAAGATTGAAGAAAAGAAAAGAAAACACTTCTGGGGTCCAATATTTCTTGTAATGCAACACAAGAAGAAGCAGAACTGCTGGTCCAAGTAGCTGCTTAGTGCTTACATATTAAAGAAAGGTAAACTAGTACAATTACAATTACAATTACAGGAGAGGAGATTGGATACAGAAGAATAGTTTAGCACACCTGGAACGAGCTAGTCATCAAGGAAGAATCCAAGTATCTGGTTGGAGACAGAAATAAATAAGTGTTTTATATATATATAATTTTCTCTAACAGGGAAGCTTTTTTTTCCCTCTCACTCACAGTGTTCCTAATAAATTAACCTGGTCTTCTGTTTTCACTGAGACCAAGCTGTTGCATCAGCTACTGAGACTCTTGATTCTTGAAAAGGGCAAGACCATTTCAATTTCTCAAATCTCAAAGCTTTGAGATTGCCAAATCCATGTGCAAGTGCAAGACACCTGTGCTGATCTCCACATGGCACATCCACGAAACCCATCACATGGAACTCACTAACCAAAGTCTAGATATATATCACTCCTTCTCGAGTTATGTCCGTTTGCTTTTGAGTTTTATCCGCAATCAAACAAAAAGTAAAAAGGTTTTTACTCAAAAAGGATTCGCTTTGAGGGGTTGAAATGAAAGAAACCAACTTTTCAAGCTGAAGTAGAGTGAAATCCATTGCTAGCCAACACGTAGTACGTAATTACCAAAAAGAGCACAGTGATAAGATGATGACCCATTTTCTATTGTCTGCAATTAGAGGGTCAAAAGAGTAATGATATGATGATAGGAGTCCATTTCTGCTACTGCACGCTTTGATAAGGGTCTTAATGGAGGCCCGTTACTTTGAAGAGATCTTTTGACGGGAATGCCACGCGCCA
>Ga0325414_1006176_pt1 | contig 12685 bp, 15 predicted proteins | sample PopdelMetagenome_8_FD_206183 | JGI IMG/M metagenome (GOLD analysis project Ga0325414, IMG submission 206183) | Populus deltoides microbial communities from Bellville, Georgia, United States - Leaf-PdKOR-R3 | ecosystem: Host-associated > Plants > Phyllosphere > Phylloplane/Leaf | place: USA... | reverse complement strand
TAAGATTGCGGCTTTCAAGATCTTCCACGGCTCTCATTTCCACTAAATAATCTCGGATTATAACCATACCAAAAAGGAATTGGACTGCTTAAATCGTGAAAATGATAATAATAATAATAATAATAATAATAATAATAATAATAATAATAATCATTCTATCGCAGACAAGGAACAAAATCTAGGGACTAGTTTGGAAGGTTTTTGTCTCTATGAAGTTTCCAAATCCAAGACTAGTTTGTAACAAAAAAAAAAAAAATGCCAATTAACTGTCTTTTTTTTTTTATAATCCAGGATGTTTGGGTGAGTTTATACGTACTATGGCTAATCTCCAGTCCTATTAAATACATACAAGTTTAGTAAATAAATAAAACATCAAGGGGATGACAAACATGAAAAAAAATAAATTCAAATCCAGGTTAAAAAAATAAGGGCCATCTCCTGTTAGACCACGACTACAAGTGCACCAATTAACCTCTTGATTGAATAGGTTGATGTATCCCAAACTTTTCAGCTGCTCTCAAATTTGGTTGTTTGTGTGATAGTAAATTATTTGTTTTTAATACTTTTTCTTGATAACCAAAGCTGATTAATGAAGAGAATGTTTGATTGATATTAATAAATCAAAACAATATAAATACAAAAAATAAAATAAATTTTTTAAAAATAAATTCTTACACAAACATTTTCCAACCAACAAAAAAATCAAAGCGAGAGGGGCTTTCCACGATTCAGATTCCGAATTCTTCTTTTTAATCTCAACTGTACGGCCAACGATTAAAGAATTTGGTCTGAGTTAAGTTGTATTAAATAATTTCAACTCGGTCTCTACCTACAAACAAGAAAAAAAGTGGTTGAATTCGAATTGTTGTAAAATACAGGAGCCTAACCGCAGTTGTCACCTAACAAGCAAAGCCTTTGAATTTGAATTGTCCTTTGATATCCGTGAGATCATTATCTTAAAAAGCCACTTGCAATAATTTTATATTAATTTTAGAATTTAGAAGATTAATCTTTCAAGCTGATTCAGACATTAATAATAATAATAATAATAATAATAATAATAATAATAATAATAATAAAATCCGTCCATGCAAGCAATTCTAATTATCCGAGCTGAGTTTGATTTCTGCACAATAATCACTCGGCAATCCCTCGACTCCCATATTTCCAAAAAAATCGAGCAAAACATTTTTGGCGTAAGAAAAATAAATTAATCTGCAGAAGGAGATAATATCTCAAATTCAATAATCAGCACCAAATTTGTTATAAAAAGAAAAGTCAGACTCCGACATTCAAACACAAATTGTAGACTCTCACCTCAAATATGGCAGCAAAATTAGGAATAAGGACGTGGTCACCTTTAAAGTATCTGGAGACGCCTAATTGGTAATAATAGCAATCAACTAATTTTTTTATATTTTTTAATTATTTAGATATATTTATTAAAAAATCATTTTAATTTAATAATTTAAATTATTAAATAAAATTTAAAATATAATTTATATTATTCTCCAAGATATCATCTCACAGTACTTTGAATTTAAAATTTAAATAAATATACACTATTTTGTGCTTAATGATTTTAAAATATAATTTATATTATTTTTTAATAATATTAATATTAAAAATAAATTTTAATTTAATATATTTTCAAATAAAAAAATAATAACATTCACTATTTTCAAAAAGCGCTAAAAGCCCCCACCTGTCCCGTTAAATGAGAGGAAAAAAAAAAAAAAACACTGATCAAATCTTGCATTATTACCTTCTACTAAAAATTTCACCAAACCGAACACCTTCTCTGCCCCCCCCCCCCCTCCTTTTCCGCTCGGTTTGTGATCTGAATCACTATGGCTACAATTTCAAAGCTATCAAATCCAAGCCCTGCTGCCTCTCTACCAGCTCCTTCTTCTTCTTCTTTGCCTAGAGTTTTCCTTGGTTTCAATACCAAAACTTCTTTCTCCAAAGTTGCATCATCTTCTTCTAGGTTGTCTTTGACAAACACCCAACCTTGGAGGACCTCCTTTGTGTAATTATTATTACTTCATTTTTTTTTTTTATCTCTCTCTCTCTTTTCTTTTTATCTGTGTTTATTTGGCGGTGATCATCTTAGCTCTTGCTTGGTTTCGCCTTCTGATCTTTTTATACGTCGATGATCAAGCGTCTTCTTTTTCTATGAATATGTGATACAGTTACTACGCTTTAGACCTTGCTTTAATGTATATTCTCTAGCCTTCTAGGGGCTTGAGGTACCTGTTTATGACAATTATTTAGTATCATTATTGAGCTCTTGCCTAGTTATTGCTTAATCTTTGCAGCCGCAGGCCTTATAATAAATACATTGTCGATATGTTCTTATATCATGAACTTTTGCTCCAGTTCTTATTCAATCATTTTGAAATGATTTGCCATCAAGTAAATTGGTCCATCTAATTTCAAGCATTTGTTTCGGATTTTTTGTGTGTGAATGAACATGTGTTAATCCTGTTAAACACAAAAAAAAAAATTACAACATGTTTTGATGGTGTTAAAACTGCTGACTAACTGATCTCGATCAGCGCTTTTAATGGATTTTGGAGTTTGTAGCTTGGAGCTAGCATAGAAGATATCAGATTCTGTGATAGTGGATAACAGGGAAGAGTTAATTCCAGATATAGAATTTCTTGGTTTTCGAGCTGTAGCTGAATGAATTAAAAGCAATGATGTATTATCTTTAATTCATGGCTGTTGCTGGTTATTTAATCCTTTCCTTTTTCCCTTTGATAATTGTGGACTTTGTTCAGTTGTTGTTTAACAAGATCTCTATCACAGTGTCAGGTGCTCTCAATCCAGTGGAAATGGTAGTCCGATAAAGAGAACTACTCTTCATGATCTCTATGAACGGGAGGGGCAGAGTCCATGGTATGACAACCTCTGCAGGCCTGTGACGGATCTGATTCCTCTGATCGAGAGTGGAGTCAGAGGTGTAACGAGTAACCCAGCGGTAATAACTATTATCTTTAAAAATAAATAAATTCAAGACTTGTCCAACATGCATAAAAAGATGACTTTCCTTGAATTAAATTGAAGAAAGTTAAGTGGATGAAATTGAAAAGAAAGGTGTAATTGATAAGGGTGTATCGTCAACACTCTTTAGTGGCTTTTCTTCATTATCCTCGGTCCTGTATAATGGGCTGTTTAAAACATATGATTGCAGATTTTCCAGAAGGCAATATCATCTTCAAATGCTTACAATGACCAATTCAGGTAAATCCAATCAATTACAATTAACTAGTTTTATCATGTTTTTTTTTTATTATTATTATTCAGAATTGATTACTCTGTTCTTTTCTGTTACATGATGTATATGAAATTTACTTGTTATGCCAAGAGGGGAAAAACAAAACGAAGTTCACATATCTCTTCTAAGTCTGCCGATTATTACATACTCTTGGGGTTTGAAAGTTGGATGTTAATTTCCAAGTCAGAATTTTAAGATTGTCAAGCTGATCGCTATAGTGTTCATATATTTCTACTCTGATTTTAGAATGTTGGTACCTTCAGAGAACTTGTGCAAGCGGGAAAAGACATTGAAACTGCTTACTGGGAACTTGTGGTGAAGGACATACAAGACGCATGCAAACTTTTTGAGGCAATATATGATCAAACAGATGGTGGTGATGGCTATGTTTCTGTTGAAGTGTCTCCCAGACTAGCTGATGATACTCAAGGGACTGTAGAGGCTGCAAAGTGGCTTCATAAAGTGGTTGATCGCTCCAACGTGTACATTAAAATTCCCGCTACTGCTCCTTGCATCCCCTCAATCAAGGAAGTTATTTCTCTTGGCATCAGTGTCAATGTGACTGTATGTTCTTTCTGTGCATTCTTTCTTGCTTAGGCATTTTTGTTGGCTAATGATTTTGTCACTGTAAATGATGTGCCACATAAGTAGTCTTTTTCCATGATCATATGCTGATGAAGTGATCCTGATGACCTAATGGTTGAAGTCATGGTCAAACCAAGTTTGGGAAAAGCAATCTTGAGTAATCATGTAGTTTTAAGAAGTGACTCTTTTATTAAATCAGATTCAGACTGTTCTCCTTTTTCGCCTGTGCAGCTGATATTCTCTCTCACCAGATATGAAGCGGTCATTGATGCCTACTTGGATGGCCTTGAGGCATCTGGACTAAGTGATCTCTCTAGAGTTACAAGTGTTGCTTCCTTCTTTGTCAGTAGGGTAGACACTCTCATTGACAAAATGCTAGAAAAGATCGGAACCCCAGAAGCCCTTGATCTACGAGGAAAGGTAACTAGCTCTGAACTCTTGTTCTTGTATACCATTGATTCTCATTATATTCTAAAGAATCCGTAACCCAGTTTGTCAACTTTCATTAATGTGACTGGATGTGTACTGTTTTAGGCTGCTGTGGCTCAAGCAGGCCTAGCATACAAGCTCTACCAAAAGAAATTCTCTGGTCCAAGATGGGAGGCTTTGGTGAAGAAAGGTGCTAAGAAGCAGAGGTTGCTGTGGGCATCAACCAGTGTCAAGAACCCTGCCTACCCAGACACTTTATATGTTGCTCCCCTCATTGGACCTGACACGGTAAGCCATCTTATATCTCCGTACCCTGTCTCCTGTATTTTATGTGCATTGCTGTGTAGATATTTCTGGAAGGAAATGATATCATGTTCAAGAGGGAGTACTCACGTTTTAAACTGTAATTTGTTGTTTAATGTTTCCCCTTGTGTGGTTTGTTTTTTCTTATGATAGGTCTCAACCATGCCTGACCAAGCTCTCCAAGCATTTGTTGATCATGGAAGTGTAGCAAGGACAATCGACTCAAATGTTTCTGAAGCTGAAGGAATTTACAATGCACTTGAGAAGCTGGGAATTGATTGGGGCTACGTGGGAGACCAACTTGAAGTTGAAGGAGTGGATTCTTTCAAGAAGAGCTTCGATAGCCTGCTTGATACCCTGCAAGAGAAGGCAAATTCTCTGAAATTGGTTAGCCCGTAAGCCTTTTATTATTTGCTTATAGTATGAATTCAATGTAATAAAAGAGGGCATCGATCTTGCCGTAGAAAAGAAAACCCATCGGTGAGTGCTGTGTAAGAAGTCAACTACGTATCATAAGGAATCATAAAAATCCACTCTACAATATATTCTAAAGATGGATTTATTTTATGTTTTTATCTTTGTTTCTCCAATTAAACATGTTTTTATCTATTTAGAATAACTTTTTAGGACAAAATAATAAGAGTTCATCAACATTTGGTTAATTCTAACTATTTTCTTTCTATTAAGAGGTTGAATGCTTAAACTATTATATGCCTGATAGGAGAGAGTTTCAATTTTGTTACTGTTTTAGAACTGTCTGGTGCCGCAGCATCTAATATCAAATTGCAATGTATATAATTTTCAACCGGTTTAAAACCACAACTCAGCGGCCATTTCCCTTCTTTTATATTTGCGCCAGGCTTACATTATTCATGGCATAATCTGGGCTGGAAAGCCTACCTAAGGAGAGCTAAGATCTCTTGGATTGAACAGGAGGCCAGAGTCCCCGACCTACATTTGAAGATTAACATTTTAGGAGGTGAAATGGGAGAAAGGGATGGAAAGAAGGACCGTTTTCTGCAGTGCGGGGAGATCTTTAATTAAAAACTAGTCGTGTTATCATCCATGAACAGGATAATTTTTAACTTTAACAAATCTTTTTTTTTTAAAAAGGAAATATGGAGAACCTGCCCACGCTAAGAGGAACTAAAAAAAAAAAACGAAGCACAGAATTTTGTGCCATGGACTTCTCAATAGAAGAAAAAAGTAACGTCATCTTTTACTCACGGTACAAGTGAAGATCTCTTTGCCTTGCATGTTTTACTTTACATTATTTATTTTTTATTTTTTTAAAGACTCTTTTTAAGAAGAAAAAAATTGAAGAATTTTGCTCCAAGCTCGACAAGTTATTGCATACATCTCATCCACATTCACCATCACGCTCTTCTTTTTTGTCCTGTACATGGAATTTAAGACGAGAGGGAAAAACTGAGTGTGAGAGAGAGAGCAATAAATTAGTGCATTGCACAGTTATAATTCTGATTTTTTTATCATTATTAATGTAAATATACGAGTTAGCATACGTGTACTTTAACTAATTTTACATGCTTTGAAATTAACAATTATATAAACCTACTTGTAAGTCTTTATAACTTTTAGGGAGCAAATATTATTCTGAATTTTGACTTTGATATAATTATAATATAGATAAATTGTATGTTAACTTAAATTTTATTTTTTTAAAAAATCATAACAATATTATTCTAATTAAAGTGGTTAATTTTATTTGAATTCAAATCTTAAGTTTAGCATTTAAGAAAATTATTAAATAAATAATATATTCTTAAAACTATTCGAGAAAAATAATTTTAATTAAAGTATAAATTAATCCTAGAAAATGAAAAGGAAAATTAATCCTACCACTTTTGAAAAAGATAAAATAAAAGAGGAATTGTTGTAGCTTATGTTTTTTAGAATATTTTATTTAAAAAATATTAAACTAATACTTTTTATCATTTTAATATGTTAACGTGTGATATGTAAAAAAACTATATATTATTTTGACTATCAATCACATGTAAAAGCCAAAAATATGGATTTAGCAGTGGTGGGCCGAACAAAATGCAACAACATAAAAAAAAATTATGATTTTTCATAGATTAATTAGCGATAACTATTAGTTATTTTTTAAATGTACTTAAATAAAGAAAACAGACTAAAACATATTATCCATCGAAAATAATAAAACTATAGGCACCTAGAATTTATATCTTTGTATATTTATTCAAAGTGAATAATATAAAATAATTAACAAGATACTAATAGCCGATCGACATAAAACTCGCAACACGGTGGTCTCTTCTTCTTTTTTTATACTCGTAGAAAAACTGAGGCTGTTATCTTCCCGCGACTCATATCACTCTCTCTCTCTCTTTCTTCCTCTCTTACTGGAAACTTGTACATTAATGGCCTCCATTTCAACTCTTGGAATTCCATTCCAATCCCCTGGAAGAGCTTCAACATCCACAGTACGTCTTCTTCCCTCTATTTGTCTGTCTTTTTAATTTCACTTCAATTTTAGAAGTGACGATAAAATTGTTGTTTCAGAGATGTTGCAGACTGATTTCAACTCTAACTTCTCATCATCCAGGTTAATTCTCCTATCTAAGTTAATTTCGATGGAAATCTTGTAAAACCCTCTCCTCACTCTTATCTTTTGATGCAATTTGACTTGTAGATGTTTGTATTAAAAAATGTGCCGGGGTCATCGAGAGAAGACAAGTTATAATGTTATCTGTTGGGTTACTGGCCGGAGCAGCTCTGCAGCATTCTTCTTCAAATAAAGATGCTGCAGCTATGGCAGCCGAATTCACTGACAGTAATCTCATCTCACGATGTCCCTTCTTTTCTTGCATTTATGGGTTTTATTTATGTGTGTTTCTGCTATATTATGGACAAAATTGATCCTTGCTTCGTGCTGATGTTTGTCTAGAAACTTCCGGGGAGTTGTTTGCTAACTGCATCAATAAAGGCTAGTCTCCATGAGTTTGGTTTGTCACCACTGTATTCTGGACAGTTGAGCGTTGCTATTATCAATAAACTGTTCAATGAACTATCCTTTTCTTCGCTATGTTTTAGACTACCGCCTTCCCACTTCCTCCTATAGGAGAGAATCAACTTTTCACATTCTAATCTTTACAACAATTCGCACATCCAAGTTTACACCATACATTTGTGAGGGAGCAAGAATCGCATATATAATGTATTGCTTGTTTCATTACTTGAACCCTTGTTGGTGTAGATAGCTAATAATAAGAGATTGCTATCCAATTTGTTCTCAAGACTTGAACCTGCAATGCTAGGGTTGCAATCCCAGTTTTACAACCATGTAGTGCTACTGTGGATGGCAGAGTAATGTGAAATTGTTCCGGTAAAAAAAAAAAAAAAACAGAGAGACATATAACAACTGTAATAGAATTACTCTTGACCATGTTTTTCTGGGCATGCAGTGCCAGCTCTCAGGGGGAAGGATTATGGCAAAACAAAAATGCGATATCCGGACTACACGGAAACAGAATCAGGTCTTCAGTATAAGGTCATTTATTGGATAGTAAATGTTTCTAATTTTATCTTTTATATTTATGCATGCACATGGTGAGTTTAGTTATGCATTCAAATTCTAAAATGAAAAGGTGTGCAGGACTTGCGAGCAGGAAATGGTCCCTTGCCTAAGATGGGAGAGACAGTTGTGGTAAGTTTCTTAGGCGGTGTGCGAGAATTTAAAGTTTGGCATAGTTTTCTTGGCTGGCCTAATTTGAATCCAAGTAATTGGGGCAATAGACTTTTGGATTTACATGATTTAGTTTCTTCATAATCTGAATGAAGCACAGGAAATTTATATAGTATAATTTATGTAGCTGAAGTTTGGAGTACATGGAGAATTTTCGAAAACAGCAAACAAAGAGGCTCCTATTCTCTGTTATGAAAGCCTGAGAGATACTTGTAAATGCTCAAGTGATAGTCAAAATAACTAAACTACAATAAATTTAGTTGTTCACAATAATCATGCTTCAAACAGCTATGATGCTCACCAGTTTTAACTATAAGATGAATTACGGGTATCATATGCTGCGAGTTAACAACAAATTTGGTTGTTTTCTTTCTGATCAGTGTAGTTCAAGTAGTTTATGAATCATGAATTCGTTTTAGGTCGATTGGGATGGTTACACCATAGGATATTATGGTCGCATATTTGAAGCTCGAAACAAGACAAAAGGTGGCTCCTTTGAGGTATGAGATGCTTTCTCCTCATTCTGGAGTTCAAGGACTTGATTAGCTTTATAAATGTTCTGTGACCTCTTGATCTGCAGGGAGATGACAAGGACTTCTTCAAATTCAGACTAGGATCAAGAGAGGTAGCATATCCTTTCTCGTTTGTATAAAAAAAATTGATTTTGTAGATCAGACTTCATGGAATTGAGAATGAACATCTTTTCTTCATAACCTATCATTTTCAAATTTAACTTTCCTCCAAGTAGTTATCTCTCGGTTTCACTTACACACCTGTCTCTGATCCACTTGTTTTCAGAGTATCTGTCAATAGTTTGTCCTTTACATTCATAGGACTGGAATATTTAATTGGGTTGGGTAGTGCAGCTGCATAGATGTTTCAAATGGAAAGTTAGGGACTATGTCATCAAATATCAATTCTGATGCCTCGCTGATGAGATTGATTGGGTTCTTGAGCATTCAGGTTATACCTGCTTTTGAAGAAGCTGTTTCAGGAATGGCTCTGGGTGGAATTAGAAGGTGCCGCGTCTGCTTTTCTCAAGGATATAGCCTTTGTTATGTTTGAAGTTCTCTATTACATAAATTTGCCATGAATAAAATATATTAACATTTCAATCTCTGTAAGTGTGTTTTCAAATTTCACAGTATGCTTGACAGCGATGCAGGATCATTGTGCCCCCAGAACTAGGATATCCTGAGAATGACTACAACAAGAGTGGGCCAAGACCAACAACATTTTCGGTAATACTCAAAGTGAAATTGCTGTCGCTTGTTTGCAGTTTATATATGATTCTAAAATGAAAAATGATTGTGTTCGGCAGGGTCAACGAGCCTTGGATTTTGTGTTGAGGAACCAAGGGCTGATAGACAAAACTTTGCTGTTCGATATTGAACTCCTTAAAGTAATCCCAGGCTAACTCCGAGCTGATTCCCCTGTCAGGGTGTACGTATTCCACTATTGCCGTCAAACATTCCGGTTAGATTTTGTTCTTTTGGGTATTGAAATAGAGGTCAATATATATATTACTGTATATCCACATCAAAATCTGAAAGGAAGTCATGAATTTGACCTTGTTCCTCGAGAAGGTTCTTTTTCTTTCTGGTTTTTATTTGTGCAACATCATTGCCAAGGTATTTTTGGCGAAAGATAGAATTGCATTGCTAGCTGTGAACATGGATGAATCTTCATTGTTTGATTTCTGCTGCTTCAATTGGAAATTCCAGGACATCAAATAATTGCATAATCACCCATGTATCACAGTCCTCCCATTCTGGTGATTTACACATGTCAAGACCACAAGACTGAATTATTGAATGCTTTACTACTCGACTGTTGGAACATTTGATTGTCAAATGTTGACATGTACTTAATGTTGTAATTGAGACTTGAGAGCGTAATTTCCGCTCGCTTTGTGTTGTGGAAGACGATTCGGTAGGGCCTTCTGCCAAACTGGCTAAGCAAAGACTAATTATTGGTGTCATTGCGGCAGTGCAAAAACCAAAGACCATCCACATCCAGAGTGATCGCTGACCTATTTCATTGCTTATGAAAAACTCAACCTGGATTACTAGCATAACACAGGTCTAAAACCCAAGTTCGGGCAGTTATAAATCAAACAAAACCTTGCAACAACCACGGTGAACAAATAAAACAAAGCACAGATAGCGAAAAGCCATTCTACAGAAATTGCTCCACTAATTTACTGAAAGCTCACGCCGCTTGTAACGCACCATTACCTTGTCTTTCACACCAACGACCATTGCATTCCAGTCTATCTCAGGGAATGGAGATATGAGCTCCAGTTCAAAATTCCTCAGCAAATGACTCCATATCGCTTTTATCTGCAAGTAAGCAAATGGTTCACCGAGGCACCCGTGCCTGCCACCTCCAAAAGAAATATATGAAAATGCCCCTGCTGCTTTGTCTTCTTCTCTCCCATAAGCAAATCTGTCGGGATCATAGCTATCTGGGTCCTTGAAGACATGAGGAAGCCGGTTAGCAAATGCAGGAGATGTTGCGACAATGTGGCCCTTTGGGATGTCATATTCTTTCCCATCTCGTGTTGTCACACTGAAGTCACTGTGTGAGCTCCGTAGAAGCATAATTAGTGGAGGATGGAGTCTAAGGGCTTCCTTGATGCACCGATACAGGACATCCATCTCGGATAAAATATCATGATCGACCTTGTTCCCGTGCTTTTTCATCAGGTTCTTCTGCTCCTCCAGTACAGCAGATAGGTATTCATTGTGTCGCAGAAGATAGGCTCCAGTCCATGTAGAGGTGATGGAACTGGTGTGCTGCCCAGCAAAGAGAGCAGCAATGAGCAAGCCTGTGATCTCAGACTCGGTTGTTGGGCGACCATTTTTATACTTTGAATCAATGAAGCACTGCAACATGTCATTCTCTGTTTTGCTGGCAAGCTTACGAGAATTTATGATATTTGCAAAGATTTCTGCAAGCTTCTTGCGTGCCCGGTCACGGCGGCGATGAGCCGGGATGGGCAAGTATGGGAATAAAACACTAACTGGGAGCATTCCATTGTCAAGGTCATGGAATAGAGCAGACACATCATCAAAAAGCTTATCACGCACTTCTCGTCCAAGTAGACATCTACTGGCTGTCAAAATGATCAGATGCTCAAGCTCATACTTTAAGTCTACCACCCCACTGTCTCCCCATTTTGAGAAGTAATCCTGCCAGTTTCAAAATGATGATAAAATGATTAGAACCACGAATTCCCACATCATGAGCGCAGCATGATTGTTCCAGAAACATACATGGGTAAAAATCTAATGTAACATTATGCAAACTGTACTGAACAAGATCAGTATTCAATGATGATTCTCTAGAATGATAGATGGAAGCATGGTCATCAGACTTGAATTTAAAACCCACAGCAACTTTCCGTGTTTAAATAGCCAGCATCAAAGAAATGGGTTGTCAATGAAACTCGGGCACACAAGAACTGATAGCGTTGAAAGTAAATAGTAAAAAACAGAAACAGCTGACAGATCAATAAACTTGCTCACCTCTGCTTCTACCACCATCTGGTCCACATATCCCTTGAGTTTGTTCACTCTTAAAGCCTCTGTGAAGAACCGAAACTGCTCTTGCCTAATGGAGTACTCCACATCAAACACAACACCAGGACCAAAAGTAGGCACATTGAACTGATACACCTCCTGCTGGCTCAAGTCGACTTCCGAAGCCTTGAAGAAATGCGCAGACACCTCAGGGCCAATCAAGAAAGTGATCTTCCTATTAACTAAATTCACAGTAAACACACTGCCAAGTTTTGGGTACTCTTCGCGAAGCATCACAATAGGACCTTTAAGGAACCGAATGAGCCCTCCAATCAAAGGCCATCCCTTCATAACAGGAGGCAAGCGCTTTTGAGATCTAGGCGTTATAAGTGCAGAGATGAGCTTGGCCACTAGTAGAGTGGCTATAATGAGTAGACCCACATTCAAGAACTTGTTATCCGTATCTCCAGTCATTATAAAGCCAATAGATTTATAATTTGATTTGATTAACTGAAAATCCAAAAAAGAAACAGAAATATCAGATAAATAGTACCCACGTCACATGAAACAGCTTAAACCCAACGTGAGTTTCTAACAGTTAAGATGAAAGCAGATCTAAAGGTTCCATCTTTAGTTAACAATGAGATCAGATAACTATGAATAACAAAGCTTAACAAATTTCAAAAATCTGAGGGCCCCAAAATGGAAATATCCAATCAGAAACAACCCAGAATCCAGTTTATGAAAAAGCAATATTTTCTTTCCTTGAAGGAAAAACAAGAAACTAGTAGCACATTGCATGCAGACGGGGGGGGGGGGGGGGCCAAAAAAATC
>Ga0325414_1006175_pt1 | contig 12686 bp, 5 predicted proteins | sample PopdelMetagenome_8_FD_206183 | JGI IMG/M metagenome (GOLD analysis project Ga0325414, IMG submission 206183) | Populus deltoides microbial communities from Bellville, Georgia, United States - Leaf-PdKOR-R3 | ecosystem: Host-associated > Plants > Phyllosphere > Phylloplane/Leaf | place: USA... | reverse complement strand
AAACCTATATTTTGACTTCCATCATTTCACTAAAACCTTTTTTCTATTATAAATTAGTAATTATTAGATTAGAAAGATATTAAAATGCATGGTGTTTTTACAATAACAATTCATAATAATTTTTTTTTATAATTTAGTCCTTAAACATTGTTTTCTTCAATTGCATCCTTTTATGCAAGATCCATTACCAATTTATCAAGAATTGTCAAGGAGGGATAAAATTGCAAAAGAATGGACCAAAGTGTAAAACATGGAGAAAAAAGGGTGGCATATTTAAAAATAGGGGGAAATTTCATTTTGGGCCACTTACTTTTTAAATTATAACATTTTGGTCCTTTAATAATTCAATCGTGGTACAAAACTTTATTGTTCTTATTTTTCAATCCATATTTTGAGATAGGGGAGAGAAAGTGACCGGATTTCGATTGTACAGAGAGAAAATCTTGGTTGACTTTAATTTTATCCATGAAAAAAATTGATTTTGATGTCAATAAGGTCCATTCGATCATGAGAGTTTCACCTAAGTGTTCTTTAGCACTACCATAAATTTGAGCTTGGAAAATATTTTTAGTTTTGATTTAAGGATTTTTTTTTTTAGTGATTTTTTAGTTATTTGAAATTATATACGGGTTCGTTAAGGTATATGGAATGTTTTATAGGTGTTTTGGGTCAAAATAAGTTTTTAGGTAAAAACATTCACCACTCTTGATTTTTCAATTATCTAAATGGTCGGGAATTAAGGAGAAGTAGGTGTCACGTCGTCTACTTATCTTTTTAAAAACATATTAGGAAAGACAACATGTCGTATACTTTATAAAAAAAAAAAGTCAATCAAAGTGCGTAGGCCTAGACATGTTGGGCCATTTAGGCCAGACTTGTATACCTGAGATTTTTTTTTTTGTACTTTTATTTTTTTCTACAAATTTCATCCTATTCGGTTTTTATTTAATTTTTTTATTGGCTCTTTTTTTCTTCTCAATTTTAACAAATTTTTAACAAATATTTATGATTTTTTTTAATGTGATACAAATATTCATTATCAGACAAGAACTACTTTTCCTTTCCGAAAAAATCAAAACTTAAGTCTTTAATTATCTAGTGTTTTTTATTTATTTTTATCTAGTGAATATTGGATGTGACTTGTGGTTTGTCTTGTTAATTTGCTACAAATTTAATTGAAAACTTAAGTCTTTATTTTCTTAGAGAGAAATCTTGATATAAATAACTGAATTCTAAGTAGGAAAACAAATAAAGAAAACTAGTATAAATACAAATATAGAATAAATGAAATATATATATATATATAAAGAAAATAAAAAGTAAATTTTTTATTTATTGTTGCGAACTAAAAAAAGACAAGAAAGAGTGGATGTTGAAAAAACATTTAATGGTTGGAAATGCATATTCGCTATGCAAATGTGTTTTTTTCTAGTCACTCTCTTCCAATAAAAAGTTCGGTGATAATTTAACTCGATGAGTATTTACTTGATAGATGGATTTTTTATTTGGATAGTCAATATTTCGGGCTGGGTCTAGAGATTTGAAATTATTACTTGATGAGTAATGAATATATATAAATATTATGAAATCCAAATCTATATAATATTAAAATTATATAGATATACAAGTATAATATTTATAATTTCACCACACACACATATATCTTTTTTTATGTTGAATAATAAAAATAATTAGTACTCAAGTTATCCAAAACTTAATAAATTAGGTATAATTATTTAAATTTCTTATGCGATAAATATTAGATAAGGTATGAATATTTATTTTGAATATGAATTTGAATATACTTAAAACATGATACATTCATATCTATTGTGATGTAGTTGGATTGTAGAAACTGAAGGTTCTGAGTATTCGGATAAGAATCTGACATAACTAGATGGTGATTTGACTAAAAAAACTATAAGGATAGCTTAGTAAATGCTTTTATGAACCAATAAGATAAATTTAAGCTGAAAAAAAAGGTCAGGTTGCGTCAAACCTGGTTAGTAGCTTAAAATTGTGATAACAAAAGATCTGATCGTTGGATCGTGCTCAAATGTTTTTGAGATGGTTCTACAAGAAGTTTTTCTATTGGATCATGTTTTAATTTCTTTTATATTTTGGACTTTAAGTTGTTTTCTATTAGAGATAGAGTTTTCTAGCCTATTTAAAGGTTTGTATACCTCTTGAGGGGGCAGCCACCATATACTTATTTTTTATAGAATAAAACTGTGAATTTAGGGTTGATATCTGTAACCCTTTTCGCTCATTGAAACTTTTGTGTTTTTGTAGTTTTATTAGCGTCCGTATACATTAAATTGTTATCCCTTATGTTAAACATTAAAGAAAGAAGAAAAGGAAAAATATGAATTAGGAATACATTTGATTAGCTGAATCAACTATTTCTTTATATTAACAACAATTTACCTTTCTTTTAAGAGTAATGATATTTCACAAAAATAAACTATGAGAAAAATTGAAAGCCCTTCGATCATGTGATTAATTATTAAAAAGTTATCTTTACTTAAAAATTTAAACTATTAAATGAGATTAATGTAATGATTTTTATATTGATTCTTTAACATAAGAATGTGATAATATAATTTAAACTTGTAACTATTTGGTTATTAAGACGTTAATGTTAAGTTAAAAAATCATCTTAATCCAAAAACTTAAATTTTTTAGAATTTTTATTGTATTCCACAATAAAGGGTATCTTTAGACTACCATTATCATTAAAAACAAATAACAATGTAATTTACTTTAAATAGAATGTATAGGGTGATGATCATCTTTTTTATTTTATAACCAGCTTTTTATCTAGAACATCTGAAAAACTAAATAACAACTCCCTTTTTTTTAACCTTTTACCTAATAGTTCACATCGATGTTCCTTGTGACAAACTTTATATGATGCGTAAATACTTTTAGTCTTTTACCTCAAATAGTAAGAAAACTAGGTATGGACTCGCATTATGCTATGTGGCTGAATTTTTATTTTTTATTTGGTAAAAAATAATATTCAAGTACAATAAACACACTTTAAAATAAGGAATAAAAATATGTAACTCGGGTCATAGACCCGACTATAGTGAACAAGTTTGTTTTATTTTAATTAGATGATAATAAAAAATAGACAATGAACCAATTTTTTTTTTTAAAAGAGAGAGATCATAATAACCTGTGAAAAAAATATTTTTCTAAAACAGGATAAATTATGTAATTCAATTCCAAGCCCATTAAATATGAGAGATTCAAATTAGGTAAAAAAAAATGACCTAAAACATGGCCGGAGTCAATCCTAGTTTGCATGAAACACTTGTAACCTCAGTAATTAAGGTTGAGTCAACCTGTGTTATTTTGTCAAATTCGTGGCTAAGACATGAGATCGGGATAATCTGATAGGAAAAAAAATTTTAAAAAAAATCACCAAGCCTATTTTTTCAATAAAAATGATGTCAACCTGTGTTAACTTTTCAAATATATGATCAGACTCATTACACCGAAGCACCCTAACAGGAAAAATCACTAAGTTAAATTCTCAACCAATCAAATATTGAATGATAAAATTGAAAAAATAATTTTAATTATACAAAAGGACCCAAAACAAAACAAAAATAGCAATTAAAAGAATGAGGATTAAAATAAAAATAAAAATAAATAAATTTTATTTTTGATGAAAGGGTGAAATTAAAAAGAAAAATAAATTAAAAAATGAGGACCAAATTGTAAAAAATAATATATAACAAATTGAGATTAAATGATGAAAATAAAAACAAATCAAATTTTACAAAAGGCTTAGGAACAAAATTAGAAATAAAAAAAGGACCAAAGTTTAAGTCATTTTAAATAAGATGACAACTCTAAATTTTTCATGTCCAACACAAATTTTCATGAGGAAGAAAGAGAAAAGAAGGAAGAAAGAAAAAAAAAACATCGTCGATGACAAACCATACCACCATCAACCACACGCGTCTCCCTAAAAGGAAGAGGATTTCGCGAAGATTCCAACATGGTGGAAAGACATTTTTAGCTGCCAATAAGCGGTGTGTGAGAGCATGCTAGCATGTACTTTGAATGCGCCAACTAATTTTTGTTTTTTTAATTATATTTTATATTTATTAAAATAAAAAAATTCCCCTTTTCTAATCTGATTATCACATAAAAAATTAAGTATGAAAAGATGAAAGTACTCGTGGATGCCAACTTTAAAATATTTTCTTTCAAGGGTATTTTAATCGTCTTACTATGCATCATAAATGTGAAAAGACTTACTTACTCCTGTACAATCTGATAATGACTAATGGGTCTTGTGCAAAAACTATATTTTCCTCAAATAACTAGTTTAAGTATTTCAAATGGGAAGAGCAAAATCATCATTGCATTGTTTGTTACAACAATGCTCCTGAGTCTGGATGGAAAATGGTTTTCCAAGGGATTTTAGCTTTTGTTAATTTGTTGAGCTGATTAGTTATTCTTGAACTTTGAATCAAGTTAGTGGTCTTAATGAAAGCTGTTTTGAATCAAGATGTAATGAAACACTTAGGATAAGAGATGAACTAGTTTAATGACCACAATATCACTGCGACTTCGATAAAAAACATTAAATGTAAAAAATAATATTTAGATTACCAGAAATGTTTTTGCATTGTTATTAAACTTGGTAAAACAATTCAAACTTGAAAAATTCTAGCCCATTTCTTTGTTTAGCCCATGTTTTAAATTAAATCGTGTGAAAGTTGTTCAGACGTGATTTTGTTGACCATGTAGTTTCAAAAAGCGAAAAGAAATAGGCTTAGGTTCACTCTAGTCAAACCGAAAAACTTAAAACTCAGATTATTTTTTTTACTTTATTATATAATAAAAAATACAAAAATCAATTCATAATAAACCCAATACTAAATAATAAAATTGAATAAAAACTCAATATTAAAAGATGAGACTAGAAAACAAATTATGAAAAAAAGCCAAAAATCAAAAACCAAAAAGCCATTTTAAAAAATTCATAGGCATGACATTAAAAGAAATGAAAAAAAAAGTTCTAAAAACCCAAAGGAAATATTAAAAAAGTTCATATCAAATGTTAGAATTGAAAGAAGAAAAAAAAGATAAAAAATGGAGGGTAACCTTATGGCTTGTTACAACAAAGCACGGGCACATGGGAGGCCTGCGAGTCTGGGACAATATTTGTTTTTTTTTGTATAAAAGGTGGAATATTGTTCAAACACGCGACCTTAGCGCCTCACACCGATGTGTTTCAACCAATTCACATAAAGCTATGAACTTTTTTAACAATTATAATTTTATGATTAAACCAAAAATCTCTTATCAACACTCTTATAAAATAGATTCGTCGTTCGACGTCGTATACGTCACGATAGTATTTGCGGGGATGATGTTAAAGGGTTATGATAAGATTATGATAAAATGATGGCTACATTGATAATAAGATGATAGATGTCATGACATTGACAATGGTGATTGGCAATGAAATGGTGATGATAATTGGGGTAGTAGTGGTTGTCGAAGTGATTAAGTTATAATTGACACGACCAAAAGATTGATGTCTTCTCCCAAGTGTAGGAGTGTCAAAATAATAAATAACTCAGTAAGACCGGGGTCGAACCACAAGGAGGTTAGTTATATAAATTATAAACAACAATAACAACAACGATGATGATGATGATGATGATGATGATGATGATGATGATAAGAGAGTTTTGAGATGTGATATTGATATAAGGATTAAACAATGATAAAAACAATTGTCAAGGTTAGAGGATCCATTAATGGTATTTCAAACAAGTATAGTATAAACTCTTATTATTCAACTGGAAACCACACACAAATGAGGTTCCAATCAGATTATAAATTGTTAACATGATTACATTAGTTATCTCATTTGAATAATGCTAATACTTGTAAATGTTGTTAGACATTCATGATTATAACTTATGTTAACAACAAATCAAGTTCCTTTCATAGCACAAGTGTTGATTATATCATATGGTTTAAGCTATGAACATGCCAAGTATTTGTTATACCAAGGGTTATACAACATAAATCTAGATTAATCATTTAACAAGCAAAGCATTAAAAGTGAACAAGATAACAAATATAAAACATGTTAGTATTAAATATTAAAGTCCATGTTGAGTTTACACTATACTTATTCTTACATCATTAGTGTAACCTTTTCACCTTGACATAATAAACTTAGCTAAACATAATGAAGAAGAGAAACATAAATAAACAATATAAGAACATAAATAAGATATATGTTAACTAAGTAAAGGAAAGGAAATGAAAAGCATAAACAAGAGATTAATATAAACAAAACTTAAGCATTACAAAAAGAGAGAGAGCAAGAGCATGATCTTGATCTGAAAACCAAGATGCCTAAATGCATGGCAAATGCCTCCTTTTATAGGCTAAAATTTGGAACTATTGATTTGATGACTAATTATTGAGTGGATGGTCACATCTTGACTTAGTGACAATCCTTATCTTCTTGTCTGAACAAAACGTCATTGATAACGTTAGAATTGGAACCAACTTAAATCATGAAAGTTCTAGGAATTTGTCTTAGCTTTCCAGGATAAAAACATTGAGGTCATTTAGACTTCTATAACTCGAGATATGGGCTAAACACTGAACAGTGTCTGGGCTGCAGGACAGATTCGGACTTCTCCGTTGTTGCTACAATTTGAATTTGAAAAGGGCCTTTTTAAATCTTGGACTCCCATGGAAGTTTTAGGCCTATGTCTTAGCTTTCCATCCATATAAAGCAGACCTAAATCCAAGATCTACAACTCCAGATATGACCCGATGACCAAATAGTGTTCCAGTTTGGACTGAACCAGCATCTTTTTTCTAAGTTTGGCCCTCTCTTAATTTGTCCTTTCAATTTTAGTACTTAAACTCATCAATCAATCCTTTTATTTATGTGATAGGCCTGCATTTAAGATGAACATTTACCATAAATTAAAGGTATCTTATAGTATCAGACTTGTTATTATAAAACATGTTTTAGTTAAGGAGTTATTGATACTTCAAGTGTAAAATGATGATATAAAACCTTGATAAAAATACACTTTTAAATATTAATCAATAATATTAATTGATATTGGACTTGGTAGTAAGAAGTATTGTCATAATATTGTTCTAGTGATTAAAAATATTTTTCAATTTTTTTCATTAAAAAATATGAAAAAATATTTTCATGAAGAAAGACCCTAACTGATATTAATATACAACCCTCTCCCACCCTCTCTTTCTTTTATTTTTATGTAGCATTACACATTAAAAATAAGATTAGCTAACAAATTTGCACTATATTTCCCTTAAAAAAACAAAAACAAGCATGTTAAAAAGAGCTTGTTCAGTAACAAAGTATTACTCTATTTTTCAAAGAAAGTAAAAAAAAGAAGTATTGAGAAAGCAGATTTACCTTGATAATTAACATTTAAATTAATTGTTATCTGCACAACACCGCCTATAACTTGCTCTATAACATATTTGATGGCTTGAGTTGTTGAGCAATAAGTAATGTTTACATTTGCTTGAAAGAATGGATGTCATTAAAAGGAGGGCGAGTCTACGATCAAAAGAATTTCCTCATCTTTAAAACTAGATAAGTAGAGGTTTTTTTGTTTAAATTGTTATTCAACTTAATTAGGTTGAAAAATCTTTCTTTCAAAACAAACATTAAAAAAAAAGTAAACATTACCTTTAGGATTAGAAAAAAAAATTATGTTAATATATAAAGAATATCCCAGAAAACAAGTTATTCTGAACATGATTTTCATTGTTATTTTCTCCAAATAAAAAATAATATAATATAAACAGATTTTTCATTTTTATAAGTAGGAAAAATATTATGAAAGTTAATGAAATGAATATATTTTTTGTTTTTCAATTAGAAAAGAAAAACTAGACAAGAGAAGAAAACTAAAAATAAGAAGGGAAATTGTTTTATGTTATTGAAAAACATCTTAATGTTTGTTTTAGTGTCATAGCTTATTTTTCAAAGCACTTTTTAAATTGCCTTGCACCCGGAAAAAAAAATGATGTTTTTTAGATATTTTAAATTGCTAATATAAAAAATAAAAAAATATATAATTTTTTATTTTAATTAATTATCAATTAATAAACAATTTTAAAAAACACCCTATATTCCAATTCCAAACACACATTTACAAACCCTTCCAAATTCTCTTTTGCAACACCTTGACCATATACTTATCATCCTTCCTCGCAGCCTCTACCATGTGTGTTTGGAAGTGTGGTAGCGGTTGTCTTTCAAAGTGCTTTTTATCTAAAAATGCATTAAAATAATATATATTTTTATTTTTTTAAAATCATTTTTGACATCAACACATCAAAACGATATAAAAATATATATAAAAATTAAATTTAAACCCAAAAAATTGAATTTTATGAAAAACGGTCTTTTAATCATCCTCAATAACCCCTTATCACTCCCCCCCCACTTGACCCACCCTTCCCCTTCCTCCAAATCATCAATCAGATGGTCAATATCGTCAAACAATTTATTATTGGATGGAGAGAAGATGATGTCAGCATATACATTAAGGTCACCTTGGTAGGGGTATTCTGATTTGAGGGTTGAGAGGACTTGAAGAGCGAGGGAGTATAAGTCTTGAAGTAAAAGCTCGTGTATCATAGAGAGGATATCATGTGAGCTAGACTTGGGAGATTCTTAGTGGGGTTTAGTTTATCATTTCGGGCATATTTGAGGGATTCAATACTTCAGTGCTTAAGAAGTGACCTCTGACAAGAGGTCCATGATTAGAGCCTAAGCCTCAAAGTATACAAATGAAAATGGAGGGTTTTGAGAGGGTTAGAGTTTGAGGGATTGAATATCTTTAGTGCTTAATTGTGACCTCTGACAAGATGTCCACAGTTGGAGTGTGGGCCACAAGGTTAGAGTTTTAGGTTTTGGAGGGAGGTCACCTATTCATTCACTACAATAAAAGCTTGGAATCTTCAAGTCACCTATTTATTCACTGCTACTTCTCTTGGAATATATGGATGAAACTGCTTTCTAATCAGTCTTTTGCAATGTTTTTCCAAAATCTGTTGATGATATGTGCTACCAATGGTCTTCCATAATTAAAGGCAAGCAGCAGAATCTCTCATGACAGTTTTTTTTCTCATGTGTTGTTTGGAATCTTTAACTTCACCGGAATGACATCATTTTTAATGACGCTGCCCCTAACCTTCAAATATGTTTCTTCATGGTGCGCCAAAGTATTGCTTTATAGCTGAGGCTTGATTCCAGCTCTTTAGAGCTTAATATAGAGAATGTTCAGTAGGGAGGAGTTGGTTTTTTATGATTTTTTCGTTCCCCCATTTATTGCGCTCCCTTGTTTCATGCAACAATTTTTGTGCTTTCCTTTACTCTGCTTGTTCATCTAATGTAAGTTAGGTTATTATCTTTGTAGCTTTTTTTTTTAATAAAACTTTTGACTATTATCAAAAAAAAAAAAGGAGAGAGGTGAAGAAGTTTGAGTGAATTGAGGAGGCAACCATGAAAGGAAAAGGAGACGATAGGGATCGACTGAGGGAGGGAAGGATATATTTTTAAGGTTTTTTATTGTATTAAAAGATAATTCTAATCTTATAAGATGTAGCTAAAAAAAGATGGGGGAAATTAAAGGATAAACAACCTCCAACAAGAGCATTTGAATCTGTATAGGCAAATCATAATAGATTTCGAGTTTGTTTCCTTAATCACTCGAACATATTGAATTCTTTGTTCTTTAGAATGACAATTAAATTAAAGATGTGTTTTTGCATGTTTGAATTCTTTTGTTCCTCATTTGTAATTTGCAAAACATGTTAGTAGAAATTTCCTTCTGAATATGATTTTTTTTATTTCTTGTTTTATGTTAAAGGAGGCCAAATGAGATTTTGGTAACAATTAATACATTTGCCCTAAATAAATCATGGTACTTTATTTTTTTCCCTTCTTTTGATTAACCATGTAAGTTGGATTGATATAGAAAAGTTTGAAGTATTTTTTAAAATTTACCTTGGTTAGTAAATGAGTTTACTTATGTTATTAGTTTGTGAATATAACTTAATTGATAATTTACTTATGAAGTACTTAGATCAGTGGCGACTTAGTCTATGCTATGCTATGACTCAAAGTAAAATTTTAAGAATGCAAAAATTGAATTATTTAAATATTGTTAACATGTTTTTTTAATAAGCAAAAAACATCGAATTTCAAATTCAAAATCTAATGCTGATGTTTAACAAAAAAAAAAAGATTCTAATGTTATCCAAATACTAAGTCATGAAGTTAAAATACATGCATAGATAAAGATAATCAATACAAAGAAGAGATGACGGTTCAAAACTTGGCTTGATTAAAAAAAAATTCAGGATTTTGGTTTTTATATATATATTAAGATGACATAATCTTGAAGCAACTCAGGTCATTTTTGTTATACTATCAAACTCGCAATTTAAGTTGTGGTTTCGATTGAGTTTAATAACTTTTTTAAGATAATATTTTATTTAATAATATGATATATAAAATTAAAGCTCGCAGGAAAGAAACCATCTAGACAAAAAAAAATGATTATGTTGAGGTGTACAAAATAAATATTTTCTAATTAAAAAATAAAAAGATTTGTATGATTTTAAGAACATAAAAAAAAATTAGACAATTACAAATAAATAGAATCCAAATATATTTCTAATTACTTTAAGAATTTAATAAAATAATATAGAAAATATTTTTTTAATTAATTAAATAAATAAAACTAAACTATTGACAAAAGAAAAGAAAACAGCTCAACAAAGTAGGTTGGTCTATATGGTCTAGTGCTTAAGCCTTAAAAAATAAGTCTAAATGCGCGGACCTGCTAGCGCTGACCCACACATTAGGGCCCTTTCTTTTCAATTTGAGGGAACAATGTATTTTTTAAAAAACAAAAAAAATGATATGTTACTCTTTGCATCAGGCATCATGTCATCACCCTGTAAAGAATTCGACTAGTATAGAGGCGGTTGGAAAATTGGGGAGAGGGGTTTGTGGACCTAATAAACCGTATTTCAACCCAATTAACCTAGAAACACACCTTTTCTAGTATGATTGAGGTTCAAAATACTTTAATGAAACTTTTTTCGTCGAATGGAATCTGTTGATACAAAATTCATTCTTTTCTATTGCTGGAATATGAAGAATCAATAATTTTCTCTCATTTTTTATTATCTGGTGACTTTCTCTCTAAATGCAAAGAAAATAAAATCTTGGATGAAAGCATTTAAGATCTAAACTAAAGGGAGCGAAAAAAAATTATTTGGCAATAATTAACTAAAAAAAATGAGCCGTCAATATTATACCCAAGAGGACCAAAAAAAAAGTCCACTAGATACTCATCGTTACTCCACTAGGGACATCACCCACCATCAAAAGAGTTCATCAAAATAGTTCAAATCTCACTACAAAATGCTACATAATGACACCATAAAAAGTCGCATTGGTCACTAGAGCACTTACCTGGAAAAGCAAGCTAAACAAAACATAATGAAGTAAACATCTTGTGACTATATTCAATCAATCAATTCTATTTAATTCAAAAATAAAATTTATTTTAAAAAACAATAAATTTAACAAAGAACAAAAAGACCCAAGATAACTGAATTAAATTAAACAAAAAAAGATATAAAAAAGGATGTAAAAAGCATATATAAAAAAAAAGAGTTCAATCTCCAATTCAATAAATATGAAAAGATGAAATTGAAAAAAAAATATTAGTTTAAAAAAATAATAAAAAATCCTAAGCAAGCACAACTGAATCTTCTAAAGCTAGGTTAATTTCTTAAATTTATAACTTATGAAATCCTAGACACGAGCGTAACCAATAATCTCAAATCCAAACCAATTTCATGTTGAATGATAAAATCGAAGAAAAAAAATATCAATCTAAAAAAAATTTAAAGCAAAAAAAATAACAATAAAAAGAATAAGGATGAAATCTGATAGGAAAAAAATATTAAGTACAAAATCATAAGAAAAAAACCAATTCTGAAAATTATCTTAGATTATATAAATAACAATTAAAATAATGAGTATCAAATTTGACAAATAAAATAATTGAATAAGAATGAAATTGAAATAAAATTCAAATTATATAAATTATTTCAAATAAACAAATAGTAATTAAAAAAACACAAACTAAATCAAAAAGAAAAAGAAGTCAAATGGCTGATTTGAAAAACTAAAGGGCAAGGAGCAAAAATCAAGGAGAATAGAAAAAAGAATGGGAAAAAAAATTATAGTAGATCTATATTGACTTGTGATAGGTTGAACAATGAAAGTCGGATTTTTTAAGTTGTTTTTTTAATTTGTTTTGCATAAAATATGTTTTTTTAAAAAATTATTTTTAAATGTTTTTGTGTTTATTTGTTGTAAAATATCATACAACTAACTTTAAAACTTCATTTACTTGTTGAAAAGCGTATCTTACAACTTTTAAACTTCAGTCCATCAAAATAGGCCTAAATGACCATGTGATTCCTCGATTCCGAAGCACATGAGATGCAACTAAAAGATATATTTTAATATATATGATATGAAACCGCCCTCATAATTCACTATGAATAAACCAAATTTATTTTTTATCCCAGCCATTCCTTTTTTGAGGAAT
>Ga0325414_1006172_pt1 | contig 12687 bp, 8 predicted proteins | sample PopdelMetagenome_8_FD_206183 | JGI IMG/M metagenome (GOLD analysis project Ga0325414, IMG submission 206183) | Populus deltoides microbial communities from Bellville, Georgia, United States - Leaf-PdKOR-R3 | ecosystem: Host-associated > Plants > Phyllosphere > Phylloplane/Leaf | place: USA... | reverse complement strand
TATTCAAGATCAACTTTATAAAATTAAATATAAGATTAGGATAAATTTTTTTTCAAAAGTAAGACTTAAAAACAAAAAATCAAAGTTCAATAAAAACATCTGAAAACCCCAAACTAATCTGGATTAATTTCACCAACCTGCTCTTAAAATAAACAAATAGAAAGAAAAATGAAAAAAATAACAAAGCTCAAAAGCAAATAATTTAATATAAAATAATAAAATTGAAAAAAGAAGGTCATAAAAAAATCGAGGAAAAAAATTCTGAGTAAACTCGGGCTAACTAGACTAACCCGTCACCCATGACATTAGATTGGGATAAGAAAAACATTAGACTTTTAAAAAAAAAGACCTAACAGAAAAGATCCAATTTAAATTAAAAAAATATATTATGAAAGAAAATACAAGTTGACCCAGGTTAGCTTGACCCACCGGCTCTCGAAATAACAAAACAGAAAGAGAAGCAAAAAAATGACAAAGCTCAAGGGCGAATAATTTAATGCAAAATGATGAAATTGAAAAAAAATAATTAAATTCATAAACAAAAATTGAGGAAAAAAAACAACTTGATTAACCCGCCGCTCGTGACATGAGATCGGGATATAAAAAAATAGAATTATAATAGAAGGACCTAGCAAAAAAGACCGAAGTTAAATAAAAAAAACATCAAGTAAGAAAATACAAGTTAACTTGGTTTACTTGACAAACATGCGCTTAGGATAACCTAACAAAACAAAAGTGAAAAAAATCATATAACATAAAGGCTAATAATTTAACGCCAAACTATGAAATTGTAAAAAAAAAATCAATTTCATTAAAAAAAGAGGAAAAAATATATGAGGCAATCATGATAACTCAACAAAAATAAAAGTACAACAAACAAAGAAAAACTGGGTTTTTGGCTGATTTTTGACCCGATTTTCTCCTCCCTCAGGCCATGAAATCCACCTCTATTTATAGGCGATGGAAGAGGGCAATCTTATCTACACAGGGGAAAAACTTTCAGCTCTTGATTCGGTTGGGAAGGATCCCAACCGTTGGCTCAAAGTAGGTATGGTGCACTGTCAAATCTGCAGAAAAAGCTGCCCGAGTTGGAATGTTTAGGCCGACGCTGGCGCCGATTAATTGTCATTCAGACTGAACTATTGATATGGAACTATAGAGGATCATTTTCGTGCAAGTTTGGTTAAATTTGGTGGACGTTAGGTGCATTAAATGCACCTGCAAAGGAGGTGACTAGACCAATTTTTCTGAAAAAATAAAGAAAAAGATGAACAGTAACAAAGTTCTGAATCGGCCAAAGTTCATTTCAGTCCTTCCTTTTTCAATTGCTTTCAATTGAAGCTCTAATTGACTCAAAATTTTTGCAATTAAGCCCCTGATGAACTTCAATTGGAGCCCTGAAGTTACGCGCCTATTGCGATATGGTCCTTGGTCTCAGATTTCTTCAATTTAGCCCCTAATTGACCCCAAAACTTTAATTTTCTTGCAATTTTGCCCCTAATTTCAATCAAATAACTTGGTAAAAATTAAATTTGGTCTCTTAAAATTCTAATATTCTCAATTAAGCCTAAAGTAGGCTCCCAAACTTAAATTTTCACCAATTAAGCCCCAAATAAAATTAATCTGACCCATTTAAAGTATAATTAAGTCCTTGCACTTAATTAAATCCTTCAATTGGACTCAAATTAATTCTTAAACATAATTAAAATTTAATTTGGCTCATGATTAAATCAAATTAGCCTATTAAAAATTTAATTATTTCATTGGACTTAATTTTTATGCAAATTCGTCCAATAATCATTTAATTTGACCTTGAATTTGCAATTTTTTCTCTATTTTTGGGCATAATAGGGTACAATTAGGCCTTGAATTTCATCCAAAAAATTACAGCTTGATTCCCCAACCTACTTTCTCCACGTTGTCGGCCTTTATTTTATTTTTTTATTTTTATTTTGAAAAAAAGTGAATTTTGGGGAATAACCCAGAATTGGGTTATGACAGTTGCCCCCCTCTTTACAATGCTTACGATAGAAAGTCTCGTAAGAGACTTTAGATAGTAAGCATTGTAAAGAAAAAAAAAGAAGGATGATAGATGATGGAATCATCATATTGAGAAATGATGAATCCTTTTGAGGGCTAGAAAGCGCACTCAAAGTAAAAACTGGAAGATTTTCCTTTTGCAGATTCAGAGATTTTGAAGTGGTCGAATTGTCATGGGTGACCTACCTAGAGAAAATTAAATTTTTTTTGAGATGGTCTTATTATAATGGGCGACCTACCCAGGTGAAAAACACAAAGATTTTTCGGAGATTTATTCAAAATGGTGAAAAATACAGAGATTTTTCAAAGTGGTGAAAAATATGAAGATTTTTCAAAGTGGTCTTGTTGTAATGGGCGACCTACCCAGGTGAAAAATACATAGATTTTTTAAAATGGTGAAAAATGCAGAGATTTTTCAAAATGGTATTATTGTCATGGGCGACCTGCCCAGATGGAAAATGAAAAGAGTTTTCAAAGTGGTGAAAAATACACAAATTTTTCAAAGTGGTGAAAAATGCAGAGATTTTTCAAAGTGGTCTTGTTGTAATGGGCGACCTACCCAGATTTCTCAAAGTGATGAAAATTACGAAGATTTTTCAAAGTGGTCTTGTTGTAATAGGCGACCTGCCCAGGTGAAAAACACGAAGATTTTTTAAAGTGCTGAAAAATACAGAGATTTTTCAAAGTGGTCTTGTTATAATGGGCGACCTGTCCAGGTGAAAAATACAAAGTTTTTTCAAAGTGATGAAAAATGCGAAGATTTTTCAAAGTGGTCTTGTTGTAATGGGCGATCTGCCTAGGTGAAAAACATAAAGATTTTTCAAAGTGGTCTTGTTGTAATGGGTGATCTGCCAAGATAAAAATTTTGGAGGAGGTGAGAAATGCGAGAATTTCTCAAAATGGTTTCATTGTATTGGGCAACCAACCCAAAATGGAAGATTTTTTCAAGGACTTGAAGGTGCACTATACAAGAGATTGGAGCTCAAATGAGCGTTTGAAAAGAGATAGGATCCAAGGGGAATAAGGGATGAAAGAAGCACTCGATAGGAGATAGGGTTAGAAAATGCACTACCTAAGAGGTGAGGGCTCAAAAGCGCACTCGAAATTAGGCAAGGTTAGAAAATGCATACCCATGAGGTGAGGGCTCGAAGGCGCAGTCAAAAGGAGGTAAAGTTAGAAAACATAGTACCGAAGGTGGTTGAGGGCTCTAAGACGCACTCAAAAGAAGGCAGGGTTAAAAAACACACTACCCAAGGTGGTCAAGGCTCTAAGGCGTACTCAAAAAGAGACAGGGTTAGAAAACGTACTATCTAAGGGGTGAGGGCTCGAAGGCACACTAAAAAAGGAGGTAAGGTTAGAAAACACTCTACCTAAGGTGGTTAAGTGCTCTAAGGCGCACTTAAAAAGAGGCAGTGTTAGAAAACGCACTACCCAAGGTGGTCGAGGGCTCTAAGGCGCTCTCGAAAGGAGGCAGGGTTAGAAAACACATTACTGAGGTGAGGGCTAGAAGGCGTACTAAAAAAGAGGTAAGGTTAAGAAACGCACTACCTAAGATGGTCGAGAGCTCTAAGGCGCACTCAAAGGGAGGCAATGTTAGAAAACACACTACCCAATAGGTGAGGGCTCGAAGGTGCACTCAAAAAAAGATAAGGTTAGAAAACGCACTACCTAAGGTGGTCAAAGGCTCTAAGGCGCACTCGAAAGGAGGTAGGGTTAGAAAACACACTACCCAAAGGATGAGAGCTTAAAGGCGCACTCGAAATGAGGTATGATATGGCCTAAAGGTGCACTCAAAAGGTAAAGAGGTAGGGTTGTAAAGCGCACTAGCTAAGATGGTTGAGGGCTCAGAGGCACACTCGAAGGGAGGCAGGGTTGTAAGGTGCACCAGCTAGGATGTTCGGTTGCTCGAGGGCGCACTCAAAGAGAAGAAAGATAGGGCTAAAAGGCACACTATCTAAATGATGAGGACTCAATAGCCCGCTCAAAAAGAGGTGATGGTGAGACACTGATCTGTCAAGGATGAAAGTAATGCATCATGATCAATATGCATGTATACTTACTTGAGAAATATAGCCCCATTTTCTTCATGGAGTTTTCCCTTTCTCAAAAGTTTGAGTCTCTGATAGTAAGCTTCGATGGCTCTTTTTGCTCTTGCTAGCTTACTTGAGTCATATATTGTGATCTTGACCACTTGAAGGGTACAATATCAACTGGCTTTATCTCTAGGTTACCAGCTTTGCCTTGCCTTTTTCATGGAATCATGAAACCAACCCTATTATGTGTTTGTCAAATTGCCCCCTAGTTTGATCATGTCTCCAAGTGTTTAATTTGGGTTTTTCTTGGGGATGAGGCTATGTGAAAGAAGATCTGGTTATTTACAAGGAATTGTTTTCATGAAAAATTTTTAGAATTTTAAAGCTATTACGAAAAATCATTTTGATGTTTGTTCAAAACAAACTTATTCTGAAAAATTCAAGCGATTCTCACGGATAGATTTGCATGAGTGTTGAAAAAATTTATTTTGTTTTTGGTGAAGTGAAGTGATGTTTGATTGGTCAAAAGGGTTCAAGCTTCAATTTGAGGGTTTCAAAGAACCAGTTTTCAAAGTATTCATTTTGCTTGCATGAATAATGACTTGTTTCACATAGGAAAGCAAAGCCTGCCGATCCAAATTACTTACTTTTGATCAGAAAGGGCTTGATTGGGCACGTAACGTAGGCTTTGGCTTTTGGCTATGAAGAAAAAAGATATTTATAGGCTTAAAATGTGTTTAAGGGACTTTAAGACTAAGGATCACTAGTGCTTATACCCCAATCTCTTTTTTTTTTTGTCCATGAATTTTTGGACCTTGGAATTGATTTGCAAAATGGTCCACGATGCCCCTCAATGTTGGGCTTTTTCTTCTTTTGGTTTTGAGCATCATTATATTAGTGATTTTTGTGGCACGCTCAAATAATTTTGGAACTCTTTCATGCCCCCAGCTTTGTTTGGGCACCCTTAATCATCGAGAACTTTATTTCTCACACTTGCCCCCAGTATTGTTTGGGCATTTTTTATCGTTGAGGATTTTTTTCATGGCCCCTAGTGTTGTTTGAGCACTTTTATTGTTGAGGACTTTTTCATGCCCCCCAGGGTTGTTTGGGCACTTTTAGTCATAGGGTTATCTGGGCGCTTTTAGTCATTAAGGATTTTTTTGCACTTGCCCCTCAGTATAGGGTGTGATCCTAGCCAAAGTTATTTTTTAAGAAAAATGCATTATGCTCAAAAAGGGACTGCAAGGGATTTTTTAAAATTTGTGAAAGGATGATCAAAGATGGCCTTTCTTCATTTCAAATGCATGCATTCAGAATCGGCAAGCTTTGCTTTCTCATATGCCAATATGCAAAATGGTTTCTCATTATTCATGCAGTCAAACCTCAGTTTTGAAGTTATCTCACGGTGTTCGGGTTCTCTTTCAGGTTTTTTAAGTGTTAGGATATCACTTGAATTTTTAGAACTTGTTTATTAGAACAAACATCAATTTGAATTTTTTTGGTATTAAAACTTTGATTTCCCAAAAATCCTTGTGAAAACATAGGGTCATGCTTTTTTTGGGAAAAAAGAGAAAAACACCAAAGAATTCTTGGTGCAGTGGTTTTGTGAGTAAAAGATGTGTTCAATATGTTATTTGCATGAAAGCACATCATGAACACAGGAAAACACATGATTTTATTAACAGGAAAGGCTCATTTGACAGAGAAAGTCTTGTGGCATTGTGAGCTAAATTGCCAACAAGACTAAAACAGGTTAAAACAGACATGATCAAACAAAAGAAAATAATTGGGTAGGCTTCATCTTCCCATTCTATAGAAGAACTTTGTCCTCTATCCTCGAGAGTGCACATTGCCTTCTCCACACTTTGCTCTTGCCATCGATGCTTTGAGGTTTCCAGAGCATTCCTCCTCTAGTGCATTCACCGATCCAATACTTGAAGCATGATTGGGTGGAAGGTTCAAACTCATGTTTGGAGTTCCTTCGAATGTTATCCACCCAACTTTGATCAAATGCATGAGCTTTTTTTTAAGGCACTACAAGTATGAATGTTGTGTCCCGCAGCGCCAGCATGGTACTCGCAAGTGAGGTCGGGCTTATACCAGTTGGGGTAAGGTGGTTGCAGAGGTGTCAAGGGTTCTAGAGCTATATGCTCGATGCTTAGTAGCTTTTGGTACATCTCATTTAAGGGCAGCGGTAATAGAGGTGGTTGTTCTTAAACTCTTTGGTGTTTGGTTTGAGGCTCAGGTTTTCTGGTAGGAAAAGAAGAGTTGAGATTGAGGTTGGTGATTTAGGGTAAAAAGGATCGAGTGTGGTAATTTTGGAATGGGTTCTTTCTACCCCTATAGTTATCCTCAACATGGTCAACCTCTTTCCTTTTACCTTCGAAGCCCCTTTTTTCAACAGTTGGCACAGGAATTCTACTACTCTTGACTCCTTACTCTATACACTCAGCTACTGCAACAGCATCAGTGAATTGCTGGGTTGAACTACCCATTACATGCTCGTAGTAGGGTGCCTTGAGCGTGTTAGCAAACAAAGTGACCATCTCTTTATCCAAGAGTGGAGGATATATTTGAGCAGTTAGGTCTCTCCACCTTTGAGCATATTCCCTTATGCTTTCCTTATCCCTTTTCTCTAGATTGGACAAACTGGTTCTATTGGGAACAATGTCCATATTGTACTTGTATTACTAGACAAAAGCATCCACCAAGTCTTTCCATTTTTTAATCTTTGTGTTGTCCAATCTCATATACCAGCTTAACGCCGCCCCACTTAAGTTATCTTGGAAAATGTGCATTAGTAGTTTTTCATCGTGTACTACTTCTGCCATTTTATTACAGTAAGATTTGAGATGAGTTATAGGGCATTGTGTTCCAGTGTATTTGATGAATTCAGGAACATGAAATTTTTTTGGGACAACCACATTTGGGACCAGACATATTTCTGCTGCCCGTACTGGATCATACAAGTCCACCCCTTCAATGACTCTAATCCTAACCGTTCTAAAGTCTGAAAATGTTTTGAATTTTTTTTAACCCGGGCTAAAATTCAGACTTTAGAACGGTTAGGATTTAACCCGTTAAGGTAGAGACTCTCTCATGAAAAGAGATCTGCCTTAAACCTTAGAAAAGACCAACGAATAGAAACCCGACTTAGAAAAAAAAACAATCAAACAACAATGCAACTTACCTTAGGTAGGGTGCACTGGGGGTGATGCGTCTTTTCCTTACACAACCAGTCCCTTACTCAGACTCTCGCAGACCATAGGTTCCTAGTGACCATAATACTAGGTGGCAACTCCTAAACATTAATCATAATTTTATGATTAAATCCGAAAACCTTCCCAACACACAACACCTCACACATGAGGCACAATAGAGAGCCTCTGTCGTCGCGCCCCCCGCGACATCCCTAGAAAAGATGAATTTACCCTCGCTACCAAGGCAATCATTAAGTGCAATGAAGGAAAAAATGACCAATACATTGTCTGAATCCACAATGTTTCTGCTTATAATGTACAGTAAATAGTTTAGCCCTTTTAGTTTTTTGTTTTCTCCAATATGCCTTAGTTACATGTGACATTAAGTTTGTTTATGTAAATGCTATCAAAAAATAAACAAATACAAACGGAAATACCGACAGAAACAATAATGTTGGTAAATTACGATGAACTTTACTGACAAGAATATTTCCTCGTTATGTCCCTTGATATAAACCGACAAAAATTTGTCATTGATGTACACCAAGAGAATTAAAGTGAGAAAAGAAGTTATGAAAAAATAAATAAATAAATAAAGAATAACGTGTCATTCTTACATACGGTATTATCGACGTTAAACTCTTCGCTAATATCCATCGGTGAATCCGTTGAGAGTTTTTAAGTTATAACCTAGCAATTGATCCCTTCTCTCTCCCTCCCCCATTTCTTTATCTTCTTCCATTTTTTCTACAAAAAATAGCAATAGATCACTAGCTACTCACTCGATTTGTGTGAACCTGAAAAGGAAGGAAGCTGAAAAATTTCTTCTGCTAGTTGCCCTAGTCGTTTAACTGGAAATTAAGTAACCAAGATTACTCATTTTTTGTTTTAACTCATTTTAAAAATGTAAATTTTTCTTTTGCATTTATATTTAGTATATTTAGTTTAATTGTGTGTTTACTTGTTTTATAGCTTTTTCCCATAAAAATTTATTGTATGAATGCATGATTTGTATATGTTAAGGTTTGTTAAAGATTTTAAAAAATTGCATTTGTTTGTAGTTTGATGAAATTGATTTTGATGTTGTAACTTAGATATTTTTGTATTGAAATTAATAATTGCTTATTTAATTAGTGTGTTTTATATTTTGTCAATTTTATTGTTAAGTTAAAAATCTCAATAAATATGGAGCAATTTGATTTTTCACAGAAAATTAATAATGATTTAGGGATACTATCAAAATAGATTGAATAAGTTTAAGTTAAATCAATGTTAGATAATTTATTTAGTTCATAAAATTTATTAATACATGTTGCCTTCGATATTCTATATAGGTTTGATATAAGTAAAGGATGATTATTCTTGGATGTATCGAGTTTCACTTGAAGGGCTGCGCATGATGGATTATTGTAATGGGGTTAAATGTTTTATTAATTATGCACTATCTAATATAAGAAATAGTAGTAGAGGCGATAATAGATATCCATGTAAGACATGTAAAAATAAAAAGTTTCTCGATCCGAATATTGTAACGATGCATCTTCTACAAAAATAGTTAATGAAAAAAGTACTTGTGCTTGCTTGTACACAAAGAACCATATGTTCCTTACGAGACCTTGGTATAAAGGATAGTTGTGTCAACTTCTTGTTCTAGCAATGTGCATGGAGTTATAGATGACAATAGTAATCCTTGTATGAATATAGTTATAGATACAATGAGAAAGAATCAGGGTTATGCAGGTCAATGCCCAATCGTAGATGAAGAACCAAATGCAAACGCAACTAGCTTTTTCAATCTTTTGAAAGACTCCGGCGAATTATTATTGGATGGGTTCATAAATTACAGTAAATTATCGATTGTTGCACATGTGTTCACCATCAAGTCAGATCATGAACTGAGTAAAATCGGCTATGATAGAGTTATAGAATGGGCAAGAAACATTTTACTTGAAGTGAATAGGTTGAAAAAGAACTTTTATGCTGTTAAATCAATGATGAAAACTCTTGGCCTAGAATACCAGAAAAAATTGACATGTATCTATACTTCGACATGTTGTTCTATTTTGAAAATATAGATTTGATCCAGTAAAAGCATTATCATTAAATAAAGCGATATAATATTTGATACATGAATAATTAATTTTTGTGCAAGTAAAAGATTATTAGTGTGTATTCTATAACCGAAGAAGCACTTATTAGTTTCCAAACATCGACCATGGTTTTTGTTGGATCTGTTTTCGGTGAACTGATTAAAGAAGAACTTATTTGTTATTCTTTGTTAAGTCTAACCACGTGATGGTTAAATAGGCAGCTATGATTTCTTTCCTTTGATGTTTGAGCACGCATTCCATTTTGGCTAGCTTCGCCTCCAGTTTTGGTAAGAAGCATGATACTCTCTCTTAGCATGCACGTGGCCTCGTATGGCTGTTTGTGTGGTGGTATTAAAGGCCAGCCCCTTCTTTTCTTGTTAAAACTCCTTGGACCCTTTATGTGGATTGACTTTTGTTTAAGCTTGTAGGAATGGGCTGTGATATAGGTTAGGTCCGGGTTTGGTTTCCTTTGCTCTAGCGTTGCTAGGTTTCGGCTATTGTTTAACATCAGCGTCCTTTCTTATTCCTGGTCCTATGGGCTCAGAAAGATAGGCCATGTTTTGTGTCTGTGACTATGCATATGTACTCGCTTTGGGTTTATGAGTTTAGGCTCGGTCGTTTTACCCTTGTCTTGGGTTATTTTCAATATAAATACATAACAAAACAAAAATATGAAGAAAAAGATAAAAGAAGAATGATAAAGAAAAAAATCAATTTGAGTTCATATTTTAAAATGGCTAAGTTATTTAAAAAAAAATTCATCGTGGCAAACCCTAGCATTGCAAGAATAAAAAAGAAAGAAAATAAAATCTATATTTTGCTCACAAAAACAAAAATCCAAAAAACAAAAAATCAGTTAACGAGTTTATTAAAACTTGGCTTAAATTAAAAGGCCTACTAAAGTCTACATACCCAAATTCCAATAAACCCAAATATTGGTTTTCCAAAACCCAATAAGAAATTTTAATATTTATAACAAATAGATTCATAACAAGTCAATATCTTGAGTGGCACATCCTCCTGATTTTTTTTTAAAAAAGATATTCCAGTTTAATATTCATTGACATTAGAATTATGAATATTAAGATTTTTTTAAAAAAATCACCAATACGATAATTGATAATATTAGTTTCAATCTAATATTTACTAACATTAGAGTTAAGAGTATTGAATTCCTATAAGACGATTGAATTTCATTAACGTTCCTTCCATGAACCTCTCTTAGAGTCTGGGTTAGATTTAATGAGCCAAACATAGACCTAATGGTTCATTCACTAACATGACTTTGGTTGTGATCAAGAGATATTTATTTTAGACTTGGTCAATTCACCAAGTAATTAGAAGAGGTGAAATAAACCAGATCTAAAAATAAATAGGTTATAATCATCGACTATGTGTTTAAGTCATCTTGGTAAACCTATTATCACCTTATATATAGATCACTAATATAACACAATAAATTATTAGTAATCCAAGACAAGAACAACTATGTAATCAACCTTAGATATGATGCTTTAGAGGTGATAGCATCTTTCATTTAGCGTAATGAGCCCCTTGTTATAGTATCTTTACTAACCAGTTAGGGTTTCTAATAACTATAATATTAAGTCACGATTTCATTTCACAAGATTATAACTTTCCCCTCTAAAAACTAGATAATTTGTTCTTTTTTTTAATTCGTTGTGATCTCGGGTAGCGACACTAAGTTTAGGAAATCTAATCATTTCAGGTTAATTTTTTATTTTTAACCCATATTTGGGTTATTTGATGTCATACCATTTATGCAGGTTTTTAGATGTTTTTGGGTAAAAAAATAACTGAAAAATAGATTTTTTGATCCATATATCATCTCCCTTGATTTTGTAGCTACCTTGATTATGAAAAGAAAACGAATGCAAGCACAATTTACTTTGCTTTTTGTAGTTAGGATTAGAGGAAAGACGAGGTGCTCTGACCTTGTATTCCAGTGGTTGCAAGAGTAAACTAATCTTTATCACAAGTGGAGATCAGTTATGTTTCAGCTACCATGCATCAAGACTCCCTTGCTTTGGTTCATTGATTTGATTCTTTCTTGAAAGCAGACCGCACCGGACATTACTTAACGCCGCTGTGGATGGCATAGTCAAGTGGTTCTGAACTCGACCATTCATTGTTCAGTCTCTATCTCCTTTAACTTGGATTGGATGAATTCGACTGGGATGGCTAATATTTATAGGAGTAGATACAATTAATTACCAATTAACAAGGAGGAGGAGTAGGCGGTCTTAGTGTAACCCTCCTCTCTTCTCTTTTGACTTTTTTTAAATTTAAATTTTATTTTTCATAATTAATTTTATTAAATATTAAACTTTATAGTTTTTTTATAATTCATTTTTTATTAACAAAAGAACTAAAGGAGACCAGTAATGTAAATTTGTTGAGGTATAATGACTTTTACTTTAGTTTTTATTAGATTATCTTGGTTTTATGATTCGGGTCGTGAGTTTGACAAGTTAACTTATTAGACTCGGGTTATATTTTGGTTATTTTTTTAATTGATTTTTTTTTAATTTCATCTTTTAACTTCATAATTTATTTTGATTTACTTTATATAAGATAAGACATAGTCTTATAACTTAGCATGTAGATTGACAAGTTAATCTGAATAAATCTAAATATATCTAATATATTGTCATATCAGAAATTTATATAAAAAAATCATTTTAAATATTTATTTTAAGTTAAACTATATTTTTATTAAGTATCCAAGTTATCTGTGGCCCATTAAAAAGATCGAATTATATCATATCAATTTATATATAATTTATTTAAAAAAATATTAATAATATCGACATATTATTTTTATATTAAAAAAATTGATGTTACCGGCACCACAATGATCTAGTAATTAGCTATTTTCCCACTTAAATAGATGCTGGCATTTCCTTTGGCCCATTTATAACCATATTTTAGCAATTGATTTAGTATAATCGCAACTCCTCGTACAATTTATAGCATTAACCCAACAAGGCCCAAGTTGTTATTTTGGCAGGCTCAGCCTGTTTTTTCACAATTTGTTTTTTTAAGTTCTTACTCTGAGATAAAAAAAAAAAAAAAAAAAAAATTGAAAGGGAAAAAAAACACTTTACGAGGATATCTTGATGCGCGCGCGCATGTATATATATATTATTTTATTTTTCTAAAGTATATTTTAATATTATAATATGAATAATACTAATATACGATAGAAGAAGAGGCTATACTCACGGATTTTAGTAGCCGTCCGAGCAAATTATGCATATAGGTTCCACACATGGCACGCCATAGAGAGTAGAATTGAAAATC
>Ga0325414_1006169_pt1 | contig 12694 bp, 4 predicted proteins | sample PopdelMetagenome_8_FD_206183 | JGI IMG/M metagenome (GOLD analysis project Ga0325414, IMG submission 206183) | Populus deltoides microbial communities from Bellville, Georgia, United States - Leaf-PdKOR-R3 | ecosystem: Host-associated > Plants > Phyllosphere > Phylloplane/Leaf | place: USA... | reverse complement strand
AAATAAATTTCTAATATTCACAGTATATGATGGCTAGATAGAAATATCAATGAATGATTCTTAGATGTGGGATCTTCAAGATTGGAAAATGTTGTTTTCTTTTCTCATTATATTTCATTTAATTAAGATTTATTTTAATAAAATAATTAAATTTAAATTTATTATATTATTTCATTAAATACCATTTAATTTAATATTTATTTTTAAATAAGATAATAGCTTTTTTTATATATAATGTTAGAAATCATTTAGTTAATTTTTATATGTTAATCTACTATGCATAATTGTTTTTTGCGTTTGTGGTCATGGATATTATACCAAAATAAAGTTCAAATCATATTTTCTGTGAATATTATTTTGGATTGTTGTTGCTTTTTTATTTAATGAACTGTGCTTTTTATATAAAAAAAAAAAGAATATTTTTTGTCTGAACAATGAAAAATTACATAAATTAGAAAAGATAGTTTTGATGAAAAAAGGTACATATAATCTTATAAATCGCTAATAAATCACAAGAAAGAGATAATATATAAAAGATGTTTATTGCTAAACCACAGAAAGTAAATTTAAAAGAAGCAGCAAGAAACTGGGTTTTAAAGAATTTATTATAATGAAATACTTAAATAATCATTTTCACCACTCCTACCACTAAACGCAACTGTAATAAGGTTAATTTGAGTGATTTTTTATATTTTTTTAATTAATTTTATTTTAATTTTATCTTCTAATATTGAGTTAGTTGAAAATTAAGTTTTATAATTTTTTGATTTTTTAAATTTTTTTAATTAATTTTATTTTAATTTTATCTTCTAATATTGAGTTAGTTGAAAATTAAGTTTTATAATTTTTTTATTTGATTTTTATAAAGTTATTCCAGTTATATAATTCATATTTAATAGGTTAACCTGAGTTGATTTGACTTATTTTTTTAGTTGAATTTTATTTTAAATTTTATTATTTAATATTGAATTGATTAAGAATTTAGTTTAATAAAAAAAATTATTTTTTTTATAGAATTATTATGATATCATGATTTAATGATATACTTGATAGGTTAATTTTAATTAATTCAAATTAATATAATATATTATTATTTTAATATTTAAAAAAAGTCATTTTTATCGGTTGATAGGGTTCTCTTTAAGCTGTTTAATATTCTGTTTCTTGTTTTCTTCTTCTTCTTCTCTAATGAGAGGTACGAGTAATATCGTGTTAAAAGCCAAGGAAAGGGTTTTAATTTCTTCTTCTTGTCACAGCAGCTTGATGCTAAACGTTGCAACCGTTGAAGGAAAGCAAGTTTCTGGAAGAAAATTACATTGGAAAGCATGCATGGCATCATCATATAAGAAGTTAACCTGATGAATTACTTATAGATTTGTAGATCCTATAACACATAGATAGATTATTTTCTTAAGCCAGAACTGGAGGTTGCATTTATTGGCATCCAATCACCATCCTTGAGATCAAAGCTTCAAGAAAGTCACTGATCTAGAGGTGACTTCAGCTTTGCTAGAGAATAGCCTTTGAGAAATCCTGCAAAACCCAGTTTATTGTTCCAATTCAAAGGCTGCTGTGGAAGGAATGAGATGTCCTCATCAGGCATGCTCTTCGAAAAGGCAATTGCAGCACTAATTATTGACTTGCAAATTCATTGTTTCTTCCTCCTCTGCTACAGAAGGCACGTGCATGTGCCATGTAGTATATTGTTAGCCCGGAAAGGGTTGCATGTACATTGTTGTTTCTCTGGGCTTCGGTCCCTCCCTGTACAAGAGAGAGAGAGAGAGAGAGAGAGAGAGAGAGAGAGAGAGAGAGAGAGAGAGAGAGAGAGAGAGAGAGAGACATCCCAAGACTTCTGACTAGTACGGCATTCAAATAGAAAGAATGCTCTAATTATGCATTTGCATGTGCAGGGTTGGAATGTTCAATATTTACAGTCTGTAAAAGTTTGGAAAATTGATTGATTGCAAGAAGCATTAGCATCTCCCGAAAGGTCATATCAAAAGCCGTTTCCGATCCCTTTTTTCTTCTTTCCTTGTCCTTTCAACTTTTGGGCCATTAGAAACTCCAATCTCTTTCACACCTCCATAAATTTGGCTCAGATCAGGCGCACCAAAACTGAGCAATTGAGTGTACAAGGCCAAATGGACCATGGTCTCAGCTGGCTTTGGGGGAAGTTATCATGTGGTCAACTAGGGAGGCGAGGCAACATGGCATGGAGAGAGAAGGGAGGACTCACCAAGAATAGCTGTCCTGAAGGGCTTTGATAGCATAAAATTTATGTTAATTATCATCCCTGGACAATATTTTTTTTCTTCTTACAAGCTTAGACATAGGATGCAACACAGAGCCCAGGTATTATATACCGATAATGAACCATTTAGTATTACTATAAATTGGAAAGGAAGACACAGATTTCTTCAGAAACACTCTATCTCATTATCCAGGCTTAGGTGGCGAGACTGACACCTTACCAACCTAAGAAAAAATCAAACACATACATGACAGTTTATTCCTGCCGTATTCATTTCCTGGTAGAAATAGAAAGCATTCGACTAAACAAGAGTGCTTAGCAAGATCAAATGCTTTGCTGATGCACAGGTGAATGAGAAGGTTGGATTGCTTGACAGCCATACTGCACAGGTCAGGAATACGATCTTCGCTTTTGGAGACGCCATAAAACCTCTAAAAGCTGTGAGGCCCTTAGACAGAGCATTTGAGGAATAAGTCATTGTTCATTCACAGAGAAGTGGAAAGGATGATCGAACTTAGCGGCACTGGGAAATGGGCAAAGGCCAGTTATAGTCTAAACAGAAAGCCGAAACAAAAAGGGGCTATCCCAGATGAAAATTTATGGATATCGTATGGTACATGCAAGTCAGTGCACTTTGCATGCCATACTGGGAAGCAAGCGAAATAAATCGTGCCCATATGACAGGCTTAGGCATACTGAGGACCAGAATTGTTATCTTAGTAGGTAGGATGCTATGTGCTGTTGAGAAATCTTGAGGGTCCCGTTGCTTAGCACACTGAATGCACTACTGCATCCGCTTGATGGGAAACTTAGCAAAACAACGAGATAAACACTAGATATCCAGTCATCAACATTACTTGGTCAGCATATGCGACAATTTACGTGCTAAAAAGGGTTCATTTCAAATACCGAGTTTCAACTCTTTGCATATAGAATATAGCCAAGAAAAAAGAATCATAATATGTGGCAACTTATTCATGGGGACCCTAGATGGGTATCCCTTAAACGTTTCACACTAGTAAAATCAACAAGAATCTGGGGTACAATCTGCTGAAAAACGATCCCAATCAATGGGAAGTAGGAAGAACAAGACATGGCTGAAAAATCCACAACTTAGCCAGAAATTACAGGGCATAAAAAACTAGGGAGTAAAAAAAAAAAAAGTCTAAATCTTTTTGTATCGCCAGCCTCACCAGAGATGATTGATGCAGTTTGACTATATCCCGCAAGCTGATTTTACATCTCAATCAAAGAACAAGAAAAGAAAAACCTAAAATGTAACTCAAAACTCGATCCTTGACACAAAATCCCTTATAACTTCTATCCCTAAATTTAATTCTTCAGAGCAGGCACTCCAGTTAGCTCTAGATAACCAATTTGTTTTAACTGAAATATACTAATAAGAGGATGTGCGAAATTCACAATTCACCTGGTCACCAGAATATCTCCACCTAATATTTCGTGATAACAGAAATGATCCAGCTAGGTAGCAATTCCTGAAACAAATTTGAAGATTATCCATCAAAATCAAAAGGTTGACGCACCATAAAATCAATTCATCAAAATATATCTCATGTACCACAAATTAAATCGCTATACATTGTTCATACAATTTTCAATTCAAAAATTGCAGGGGAAAAATTAAATTACACAAGAAACCATTGTCATCAGCATAGATACCAGTGAAGGAAATCAAAGAACTTTGCTTTGTACATGCTAATAGTACAAACACTTAGACCACACTCAGCTTCTTAGCTAAAATGGATGGAACAGTAAAACTTCAGCAGTTCAATCAACAAAATAAGATCTACAACCACATATTTATTAGATATTTGCGAGTCAATGGTAAAGAGAGATGATCCAGAGTAATGGATAAATGCAAAACTGTATTTCTGTGAGTGGAATGTGCAACCCTTGCAACTGATCACTCACAAATACAAGACGAAGTAATGCAACTTCAAGATTAGTGAGCTTATAATCCAGGAATTACCATTTAGAAAAGAACAAAAAAAAACCTTGCTTAACTGAACATTTCATTCTTCAACACATTACCAACTTCCATTTGTCTTTGTTATTCAATTTTCTTATAAGCCCCTGATTGCAGGACTTCCCAAGCCCATCAATCCCAATGTCATAATCTTCCTTGTCTTTTTTTACATCTTACCAATAAGCATGTAAACTCCAATCAATCAACCAATGCCATGCACTCAGAACCAAAGGATGTTCTATTGACACATTTCAATCTCTTACAATTATTTTTTTCATCCACATAATTTGAGAAACTATCATAGGAAGCCTCCAGAAGGACCAAATGATGACTAAACTTGCAAACGCAGCAAGCAAAATGCAACACATTAATCTGTTATCATTTCTTGCACACATTTGATGCACCCATTTCTCATTCACCAAATGTGTTATGGGAGCATGCTCCTATGCCATTCTGTCTCAATCTTTATTTGCATGGCTGGTGGTTGAACTTCTAATTTAAAATCCTCATTCAAAACCTGACTGGTCAAAATGTCGACCAGAACAGATCCACAGATGAATACACTTTAGTTCATGAAACAATTGAGTCAAAAGTGGAACCAATTGACACACCATTCTCCTGCTCACTCGCTCACTGTCTAAGCCAAAATCCATATAGGAAATCAATAAAGGTCCAATTAGACAGAAGATCTCATTATGGTATGTTTCAAGTCAACAAAGCATACAAGAAGATTCATGCAACAATATAGGCTTTTATTCAGACACAAAGGACAACATGGTAGGAAAGCACATGATAAATCAAGTGAGTTCTCACTTCATCACACAGTCATAGTGGAGATGTGAATTAACATCCAATCATGATAAATTTGATAATACAAGGATCGTTGAAAAATGGTTATAAACTAACTTCCAAAGTATAATCCAGCTTTTAAATTTGATAATACAAGGATCGTTGAAAAATTCCACCTGAACAGATCACTGCAAAATGCTAAGAAATACTAGGATATGCCAAGTGCATTACTCCCTCTTTCTCATAGAAACTAGAACGTGCACATTTGAAACTGATGTCCTGTCCAGCATGAAACTAATGTCATGAAAGAGTACATTATAGGAAGAAGAATAACTATGCCATCTGTATTCTGTTTACTGACAAAAATTTGCAGGCGCTCCAAAACAGAATGGTGAGTTTTTACAATGGAATGGAGGAAAAACGGTAAGTGTGATAGTGCACAAAAATAGTGGAACCTAAAATTCATGGTTTACATGTTAAAATCAGCCACAAAGACAAGGAAGTGGAGAGGCAGAAAAGTGTTTTGTGCTCATCATTTGTGCTTTATTAGTCGAGAAACATCTCTTGACAAGGCGACATTAACATAAATGAATATTAACAAAGATACTACAGAAAAGAGCAAAATCTAGCCAGGAAAACATCAACTGTCTACATCTCAACAATGGAAATTAGGCAGACTTGCAATAATTATGAATAAATGCACCAGAAATAATGAGCAATTTAATAGCAATTCCTTGATTTTTTAAGGAGAGATCATTTTAGAATTAAAAAAAAAAACTAGAGATGGAAACTAAAGAACTATTTTCTGAAAGCAAACACAATCTAAGCTTTCCTAGGCTCGTTTTCCAATCAATATATGCACAGAGAACATCTTTTTACACTTTTTTCTATGAAAATAATGAAGATAAGTTTAGATTGCTCCTCCGAACCTCAAACCAAAAATGTTAATTCATGAAAATAGAAAACAATGATATTGAACTCTCAGCATTATTAACACTTCATGTTCTGCATGATGGCGAGGGAGTGTCCATGCCAACATTGGGATTAGCCTGTGGTTCCTAATGAACCATCTATAGCAGAAAAAAAAAAGAATTTGAGACGTGCATAGGGGTGGTGCAAGATCATGTTCCTCACAAAACATTGGATTATTAATTTATCTCAGTCAACTATTGCACTGACCATGAGGTCAAGCAAATTTCTGCTAATTGGTTTGCTGTATCTTATCTATTGCTCAATTGATTCATACATTTGAAACTAAACACTTAAACAATATTCCTTTGAAACTAGACAATTGAACAATATTCCTCTGTCATAATGTAAAAAACAACAAATAATATGGCAGTCAAATGGTTTGGGTTAAAGCAACACTTTCAGTGATAGAAATCAAATATCAACTACACCACATCCAGTAAGTGCAAGATGAGGAATCCAAAGTATTACGAACAAAACAAGACATGCTAAGACAGATCCCTGTTTCAAATTGATTTCTTCATGTTTCAAAAATCATAAATTATCTGGGCAAACCATTTGTAATTATTTCCCATCTGTACATATGCACACAGACATAGAGAAATGAGATAGAAAAAAAGAAAATGGAGACTAATTGCTTATGCTATTGCTGGTTATAAAGACTCGTGCATACTTGTCTTTCAGAACATTAGGAGCAACCTTAATTATTCAGTATGTAAATTATTTATTAAAGTAATATTAAGAAAGAACTTTTAAAGAACCAGAGCAAGCAATTGAATGAATGTACTAGACTAGAAGCTCTTACCTCTATTTGACTGTCTCTTATTAACACTATAACCACCAACATAACCAGGGGAAGTTTTGACTGGAACATCAGAAGTGGCATTCCCAAGACCATAACCAAAGGAAACAGATCCATCTCGCTCAGAATTTGATGACTGCCAAGTGGGGTCCCCATAATCTGAACTACCACCATAAAGGTCAGCAAATGCTCCATCAAAACTACCATTTGATGCAGCATGTGATATTGTTGCACCCGCATTGTTCCCACTGTTTCTTGCATAACTACCTATGCCCAAACCAAAACTATTTTCACCACTTCCATACCCAAAACTCAGATTGCTATTAGAAACATTATTTCCTCCACCTTGAACTGGAAGTGATGAAGAACTCCAATTAGCCCCACTGTTGCCAAAGGTGCTTCCTCCAAGGCTTCCAGTTCCAGATCCCATGTATGCATTTGAACTTGTAGAGTTGGAGTTATGATTTAGCCCCCCATTTCCCCACAAGTTTCTTGTTGCCGAGCTGAAAAATGAAGTATTTCCTCCATTACCTCCATCATATCCTATAGGTCTAGCAAGGCTATTAGTATTACCAATATAGTAAGGATTCATTCCCCGCCCATAGCTGAGATTGCTATTAAAATTTGCATTGCCCCCGTAACTAGGGCTCAATGCTGGCTCAAAATTCATACCCATTCCATAACCAGAACCGAATGGAGGGAAACCACTTCGGACACCAGCAACTGAACTGAATCTGCCATCCATCCTAAGTCCATAGCCTCCAACTGTACCTGGAGTATATCCCTGAGTGTAGCCATTAAGGAAGCTATTAACCCTATTTAGACCATAATTATATCCACCAAGTGGGCTGCGACTAGGACCGGGTGATAACTCTTTGGGTACAGCTCTCTTGACCTCAACCATTTTTCCATTCAGTTCATGAAAAGTCCTCATCAAAACTTTGTCCACTGCCTCCTCAGAATCAAAAGTGATGAACCCAAATCCCCTTGGCCTCTGTGTGTTATGATCATACATCACCACAACATCTATGATGATCCCAAACTGGTCAAAATAATTCTTAAAATCATTTTCTGTGACTGTGGATGCTAAGCCTCCTACGAAAATCTTTTTTGTACGCCCTGGACCGGGAGAACTGTGGATGCTACCACCACTGTTTCTATTCAGAATATTCTGGTCATCCCTAGGAACAGCCTTTTTTGCCTCAACCTGAGGATGAACACATCAATTAGAAGAACAAGCACAGACAGTGGGAATCTGTCAACACTTGAGACTTAACTTCAGTACATTAAAATCACAAATTTGGAATATTAGCAAATCTATCACAATCATAATCATAATAATAATAATAATAATAATAATAATAATAAATAAATATAAAAAATAAAAAAATAAACTGAGAGAAGGCAAGCATTTTCACTTGGCTGAGTTTGATATCTTACTACAGAATAAGAATTAGAAAATTGGACTCATCACTCTGATACAGAAATGAATTCTCCGCTTTGTATGGTGCAGTATATAGTAAAAGTTCTGAACAGCATTATTACATTACACACAAATCTGGAGTCACTTTTAAGGTTACCAAAGCTTACCATTCTGCCATCAATGCTGTGTTTTTCCTTAATGACTCGCTCTGCAACAGCTGGGTCAGCAAAAACAACAAAACCAAATCCACGGGCACGCCCTGTGGTGCGATCCTTCATTATCACAGCCTCCACCACCTCCCCAAAAGATCGAAAATAGCCCTTGAGCCGTTCTTCATCGGTGTCCCATGAAATTCCCCCAATGAACAGCTTGCCACTATCAGATTGCATTTTTTTTCCTCTTTAATCTCTACAATACAAAATATTTTTCTTCGTGAATATGAAGCCCAAAACTTCACAAATGCAAATCACACTACTAATAAAATCAGTACAAAAAGGCAAACCTTTTTAGACAATCAAGCGCCTGCTTCAATTCAGTAGACGTATTTTACACTGGATCCAATCAACAACAACATAGTTACATACAATTCAATAGCAAATCAAAACCAACAAGGACAGATAACTCTAAGCAGACAATGAATCAAAGTTATCATTGTATCTAATAAGAATGCAATTCAAATTTAGGCAATACCTTTATTCGGACAATTAAGAAAAAACACACAACAAAACTCCTATGTTTTCGTTTGACACAAAAGTCAAAAACTTAACAGATCCTTCAACGATCAATCAGCCAACCAACAATCTAGAATCAATCAAACCTGAAAAAAAAAACCCAGAAACAGAAATTCAATCCTGGAATTCAATAAAGGTCCAAAATTTACAAAGATCCGAATCAAGAAACTCAAAAATCTTACAGAACCCACTGATTAAAGAAAAACCCAGATGGTAAATCTCATCAAAATTGATAATTTAAGATCTGAGAGGAGGCATAATGAGAATATAAATAGAGGGCATGTTCATCCTCCTCTACAATATGCCCTCCTCTTCTTCGTCTTCTAATTCTTTTAATTTGTGTTTCAATTTTTTGATCAGCTAATGCAAATTCAGTCACCAAACAAAATTGCAAATTTATTTATACAAACATAAATTCTAGTGAGAGAAAAGGGTTGTTTTGTTTTGGAGAGAGAAAGAGTGAGAGAAAGTTTTGTGGAGTCTGGTGTGAGGAATATATAGGGAGAGGCTCAAAAATGGAAGGAGCTGATTTTCTTTTATTTTCTTTTTCTGTTTTTATATATTTTTTATAAAACAAATTTTGAATTTTTCTGGTTTTATTTACTACTTTTCCTTTGCAGTGAAAGGCAAAAATGGAAACTGAGAGAAGCTTGTGTATTTTTTTCCCCTGACCTGATAAAAGGGAAAGAGATGGAATGCTTCATTGCTTCTTCTTCCTACCATCATATATACTTAATGGAGATGGATTTGTAAGGACACAACTTTGTGCATCCACATGCATGCATGGGATCTCAGCTCCATTGTTCCTGTGGGCCCATATTACACTTCAACCATAGATTCTTCTGACTTTTGCATATGTCATCAACTTGGAATTTTGATCTATGGCTGTGATCTGTTGATGTATTCAATCAACACTTTGTGTGAATATCCCCCTTTTTTTCTTACCTCCTCGAGGTCAAAAAAATTGGAGGTGCTAAACCTTTTTTTGGTAGGATAGATCATTACCTAATTTTGATTGTTTTTATTGTCTTGTCAATGCTTGTGCAGCACACAACATCAGCTGAACAGTGATTAGTATTATAATAGAGATTGTTTTTTAAAATAGTTTTTATTTAAAAATATATTAAAATAATTTTTATATTTTTTAAAATTTATTCACATCAAAACAATTCAATAATATAATTTTTTTTTTTTCCAATGGTGTTGGGCGCATCCCCAACCAATAACCCTTTTCTCAATTGAGTTTTTAATTTGTTTTTTTTTAACTAATTAGCTTCTCAATGTAAATCCTTAGGTTGATCCTTCCATCTACAAATATGTTTTACACGAGGACCTAGTTGAGAAAAGGCTCGGCTAGATTTTCCGGTGAAAGAATCCAATTGAGAATTCTTGAACGTTTGGAATCTAATCAGTTACGGTTAGTTTTTAAAATATTTATTATAAAAAAATATATTAAAATGATTTTATTTTATTTTTAAAAAATTATTTTTGATATCAATACATTAAAATAATTTATAAACATCAAAAATATATTAATTTAAAGAAAAAAATAAAAAAAAATTAAATTTTTTTTAAAAATATTTTTAAAACTAAAAATAAACAGGCCATGATTGGAAGTGTTATTTCTCAGTAATCCAAAAACAAGATATAATTCACTTAACCATAAAAACGTTGAAATTACTATTTAAACAATCAACGATATTCAATCTCATGTGATTTCAAATGGCAATTTAATGGTAAATCTAATTATCATATCCACAGGATACATCTCTTTTCTTTTCTTTTTGTCGAGAATATATCCTTTTTATTGATTGAAATGACTAGAGTCAACCCCCTTTTTTTTTTTACCCTCACATAAGAAAAATGAAATTGATTTTTTTCAATTAATATTCCTATATTGTGGGCGAATATTCTCGATAAAAAAGAGTTTCACTGCTTGTGTGACGTCTGATAAATATATTGGTAATTTCATATATAGTTTCACCAACTATATATAAATGTTAAGTCCATGCAAATGTGATAAATCATATATATGACATATTTTACTTCGATAAACAATGTTGTCTTCTGTGTTGGACCTTAAAATCCACCAGACATGAAGGGCAAGACGACCAGAGTACTGTAGTTCTGTACGTGTGACACAGGGAGCCAGCCCTTGAACTAAGATTTGGATGGTAGAATGTTTGTGTCGTATTTTGTATTTATCAAATTGCTGGCATATTCCTTGCTGGTGCTCCCCACGAAAGGAACCTTGGTCTCTCCACGAGCTAGCTGGATAAATGCTATTTTCCCGTTGTTTCATCAGAGTATTGCCTCTTGGCAATTATATCCCAGCTAGCTAGGTCATGTGCTGATTCAGCTTTATAGTTTGGCCAATTTAAGGTTAGGTTGTCGCGGTCTCTTCGATTGTAAAGATGTAAGGTGGTTGTTTTCGACGTCTGGATTGACCATCCTGTGGCTTGGATAGCTAGGTTAGTGGGAAACACGGTTGGCCTCCAGCCTGCCACTAGCTGGGATGATGATAACTTGGAGAGAGAGAGAGAGAGAGAGAGAGAGAGAGAGAGAGAGAGAGATGCATCACATGTAATTGTGTTTTGGCATAAATTAATCTAAAAGGAGGAATGATCGAGGTTTTTTGTTCCCTTGATTGTGATCACCCAGTCATCTTCTTCCTCCAGGCTAACTTTTTTCTTCTTTTTTTCTCGATAGATTTTGCTGTAGTCTAATTCAACCCTGTATTTCTAGCTCATCGATCCATGCTATAAACTAGCCAGCCTCTCCGTCTCCTGTTGTGTTGAATAAAACCATCTACCTTCGTTAATTATAAGGATGTCCATGGATTAGATTTTGTGTTTAATTACAAGCAATTAAATGGATCTGGTTCATAATTTTTATGATTTGGGTCTGGTTATGGCTAGCTTGAAATGTAAATGATTTGTCAGAGTTATAATATTAACTGTAGATCGCTAAATTCTGATAAGTATTGCTGAGAAATTTATTTATATTTGGTAATGTTGTTGAAAAGTATTTTTGAAAAAAATTTAAAATTTTTATATTTTTATTTTGTTTTAAATTAATATATTTTGTATGTTTTCAGATCATTTTAATATGCTGATATAAAAAATAATTTTAAAAAAATTAAAAAATATATTATTTTAATATATTTTGAAATGAAAAACACTTTAAAAACTAACCGTTAGCACAATCTCAAATATAAAACGAGTATAATTGTGTAAGTTTAAATATTTTGGTTTGATTTTTTTTTTTGTTGGGTTTTCAATTTTTCTTCAAATAAATTTCCCTTATTTTTTTGTTTTTTTTATTACTTTCTTGAGATAGAAATTGGAAGAAAAATTTTTATTTTATTTATTTATTTGGATTTCAAACCAAACCAAAATAAAAACTGAATTACCGAACCAAATACTGAATTATGGCAATTCGATTCGAGCTTTGCTCACCCTTGTTTTCAACTGTCTAGTCCACACTCTAACCCAAAAATGATATAATTATAGTCTTCTTGTCTTTCTCAAAATAATAATAATAATAATAATTGTTTTAGTGTAAAGGATATTTTTATATTTTAACGTGGCCTTTCAGTATTGATAAAAGGCATATTAATATTCTTTAGATGCATGGTAAATTTTTTAATTCTAGTATGTAAAAGTTTTTTATTCTTTTCACTTACAAACAAACGCATAATAAAATGATTTAACTATTTTTTTAATCAATTTTTTTAATAATT
>Ga0325414_1006168_pt1 | contig 12694 bp, 9 predicted proteins | sample PopdelMetagenome_8_FD_206183 | JGI IMG/M metagenome (GOLD analysis project Ga0325414, IMG submission 206183) | Populus deltoides microbial communities from Bellville, Georgia, United States - Leaf-PdKOR-R3 | ecosystem: Host-associated > Plants > Phyllosphere > Phylloplane/Leaf | place: USA... | reverse complement strand
ACTGTTTCACTTTCCTTGAGAGTTTTGCTGCACAAGCTTTTCTATTACAGGTTCAACCATCGTCTCTAAGTCATCAATGTCATGCTTCACAGCATCCACCTGCACGTTTTACGAGAAACAATTACATTGATGTTTTAAAGATTGCCTAAACTCACAATTTGCACTCTTTGTTTTCACAAATTCATCAGAAGAGCCCTTCTATTATCTATTTGGTCAAATAAGCCCTTGTATTTTAGATTTCAATCAATTGAGTATAACTTGCTATTATTTGGAAACTTACTTTAGCCAATTGAGTAGGCTTTCTCACTTCTTGAATAATTATCACCAGTTTTTCTTTCATTCTCTTTAATTTCACTCACCCCCACCATTCCCACCTTTTTTTATTTGATTGACATAGAAAATACAGGAGCTTAATTGACCGAAGTGATAACACAGGGGCTTTTTTGATGAATTGATGAAAGTATGGGGTGCAAATAGTGAATCTTAGCTTTAAAGATTTGTCCCTCGAGTTTCTGCAAACTTTATGCAATTATGCCAGTTGAAATCTCTTGTTACAACTTACCTTGTGAATAAAGTCTTGTGTTAGTATAGCATCATGGGCAGTTGCTTTTGAAACGGCTTCTATCAACAAAGCTGTTTCCTTTAGTGTTCCGTTTTCAGGCAGCGCTTCAGCCACCTCTTCTGATACCTTCTCCGCCACAGTCGCCACCTTGTCAACCACCTCTGCTACATGTTCAACCTCTTCAACAATAATTTCCGATTCTCCTAAAATCATAGTCTCCCAAGTTAATAAACAAGATTTAATTCTGTCTAGGAGCATGTATTAAGTTTTACTGTCTGTACCTTCTATCCTTCTCAGCTTCTCCCATTCTTGCTGCCATAAAGGTAGTAAGATGGATAGTATAGTTCCCAAGATCCATTTTGCCCTGCATGGAATGATTTTCCTTGCAATGTTATTCTCCAAATAATAATACCTCAATCAGTTAGCTAGCTTTGGCTTCATAAAAATAATATCATGCCTCGATAAATAGCTCTAGTTTATACACACACACACACACATGCAAGTTGATTTAGAAAATTTAAGATCAAAACTCGACATGCATTGGTTTTTTAATTAAATTAGACAAAACATTGATTAAATAAAAACTGGATTAACTTGGCTAGTTTTTTAGTGATTTATTCGAACTCCATTCAAATCCAGTTCAAAGTTAATAGGGTTAACACCAAGAGAAAAAAACAAAGAATAATAAAATAACTAAATGAAATCATTTTAATAAAATAATTGAGTCGATGACTCTTAAATTAATTCTGATTCAATGACATGGGCTCTTTTCCGCTTAGTTCTTGAATCCGGTCTAACAACTATGGTGCAAAGTGAGACCATACCAACGGGGGAAGTTACTTCCGGGAGGATTTGGAACCGGCGCTGGGGCAACCTTGTCACTCTTCATCCTAGATTATGTACAGGAAAAAACAAAATTTTGCACAAGTTCGAAAAAAGATATTAAAAAAAATGAAAACTTGAGAAGCATGATTACATATTGGAATCGAATCGTCTCCCTTCTTGGCTATTGGCATTAATCAACTGCAATCCTTGATGAACTGATAAGCCCTGTCCGATCTTGGACACTGTAGAAACATTGCTGGAGCTGGCTCTGTAACGGTGAATTAGTTCGAGAAAACTTCGTAGATTGTAAGAAGTCCAAGACCTTTTAGCCGACATAGTTAAATGAAAATATGTCAATTGTCGAAAAGCCATTCTTTATGAGCTGCATAAAGGGCAGATTGTGTGCTTGATAAAGGAGAAAACTTCGTAGATTGTAAGGTCTTGATTCTTGACGCATTTTCATGCGAGAATCCTTGAAGGCCAAGTGATGATGTAATTTTGTCACTTCAAGCTACGGTTTAAACCTAAAAAAAGTCGTAAGAGCATGCCATGTTCTTAGACTGTTCCTTGCAAGTTAAAACTTGTGACTCTTTCAAGACTTCTTCCTTTTGGCTCTCTTGAACTTTACTTACAATTTCTTGAATTTCCAATGTGGGGGAGAAGAGAAAGGATAAGGTCATGCTGCTGCATTTTAGACTTGACCTGGTAATTTTATTTTTTCTTTGCCTACATTTTTGTCCAAGTTTCTGAGTAAAAACATTTGATTATAATTTTCGAACAAGTTGCTGAGACGCCAAACTTCTTCTAGTTTCACTTAGCACACACGCAACTTTCTTCAAGAAGTGATCAACAAGCCATTAATTCTCTGTTTTCTATAAGAAAATTCCATAGATGGAACCATCATCATCACCATATGATTCATATCTCTTCCATGGCGACAGCCAACGCAGTATGGTACAGTCACTCGGACTCGATTGTAAAATGCCTCTACCTTGAATTCCTTACGAGCATCCCTGAACCGCATCGGGAATTTTTGAAAGAAAATCAAACATGGAGAGAAAGGATATCCAGTTACTGGTTAATCATGAAGGTTTAAATACGTGGAGTCTATTAGAAACTGATAAAATGAGGTTAATTTCCTTCGGTTTCTAAATAAAAACCCAATTTACAGGCACATAAAATCCTGAAGAACATAAAATTAGATGTCATAAACCCCTGTTTGATTATTGAAACTTGATTTCGATCATTGAATAGCTTTAAAATAGATGTCATCTGAGGAAGTATCGCTGCACTGCTGCGGAGTTACGCTGCTTCAACTGGGAAGTGATGGCCTTAATATGCTGATATATATTGTTGGAACTGAAGCATATTTTTTACTTCCAAGCTCACCCAAGCTTCAATTCCAGTCCCAAATTTGGTATCCACAAGAAGTACTATTTCCAAAGGTTTATGCACACTGCTAAACCAAGTTGGTTTTCCAAAGCCAAAATCAATTTGGTAAAAAGGAAACTTACACCAGCTAGGAACCACGCAGATATCTAGATCCCCATTCCTTGCTCCGTTATGTATCTCTTCCATGGAATTACTAACCATAGCTATCACATCATCAGAATTTACCACTTTTTCGCAATCTTTGTTGGCCTTGTTTACTGCATCGTTGATCAGCCTTACCAAGTGATGCATCTCTGAACTACTCTGCTTAGGATTAAATCGAACACTGACCATCCTGTAGAGGTTTCCAAAAGAATTTTCTGTAATCAGAAGATTCACTTTCCTCCGAAGATTTAATGGAAGGGTTAGCAAAGAAGGTCTTAGTTTTCCATGTTTTGCTTGAGCTACGCCTATTAGAGCTTTCCATAATAGTGCTGTCACCACCTCCACCCGCGAAGGAGGGCGTTTGACGTCTGAATCACGAGCACAGGACATGACTTTAGCCTTCAGACTGCTTATTTTTTCTCCGTCGAAAACAAACCTTTTTGTGACAATCTGACTTCCAAGTTCTCTAGGAACTGGAGTACCGAAACGTAAGACATCTGTTGCCGGAAATAGAGCTCCTGCATCAAAACTAGGCCGGATCATTTCATGCATCCCTGCTCGGCAGGCTGTAGCCCATGCTTTTAGGAATGCCCCCATAGTGTGACCATCAGCTACCCTATGCGATATGCACACACCAATGACCAACCCACCACAGTCAAACTTGTTGATTTGAACTGCTAGTACTATAGGATTAAAGGCCATTTCATCTCCAAATGGAACGAATCTATTCAACGACTTAACATCAACCGCTCCCTGGAGATCAAGTTGAGCAAGCTGGCCACTCACCTTAGCTTCCAAGAATAATGCCCCATCATCATTACAATCAACCATGTTCCTGTCTTCAATATATCTTCCTGCTAATGGATAATAGCATGCAAGTGTCTCTGATAATGATTTTTCTAACCTGTTAAATCTGTTATCCCTTTCGGACATCGTCTTCTCACCGTTAACAGCAGAATAGTAGAGAATCATAGGTGTATAAGCCGGAGGAGCAAGTTGATCAATCAATGATACCTTCATGTTCCTAAGGTGAAGTGGGGTTTGACTGTAGGGTTTTATGAACTTCTCTGACAGAATTTGAACCTCCATCTTGTAGCCTGGTACCTGAATCAGTACTAGGCAATGTTTCAGAATTTTGAAAATAAATTACAGGGATCTGAATCAGTCATAAACATTAATCCTTGCTAACATGTTAAGACAATAAACATACCTGGTATCCAAGTCTATTACTTTGGTCCAGTCAAATAACAGACTGGCTATGTTCATACTTGTCACTGGAGTTAACGCATCCTCCTTAAATGCAAAGAATTAATTAACTTAAGTTGTAACTCCATAAACCTTCTCCATATAGATATATTAGCTGTTAGTAAACCCATAAATCTCTCTGATCAAGGCGTTTTCCATTGTTAGAGGTCGAATCTATTACATCAATAGCAATTTTCATTACATAATTAACTTACAACGTTAACTATTGCCCTGTCCATCAGTTTTTCACAATTTTTTCCATCTTTTAATTGTTTTATAAAATTAAGTGTTTTAACCATGAAAGAAAACCTTTATATAAAATATCATGAGCTATAATTGTTCATTGGTATAGAGTATAGTTTTTTTTTTTTTGGTGATCATCTCACCTGGGAAGACTCTCTTAGGAAGTGGTATTCACGGGTTTAATCAAGGCTAAAACTCTTTCGGAGAAAAACTTAAAAGACACATCTCTTTTCGACCAGTTGCATTTAGAAAAATAAATTCTTTTGTATGCATGCTAGCTCTTAAATTAATTTGAAGTCAAGAAATTAGAGGACGGAATAAATCTCCTTTACTATTAGGCCGACTTGTTGAGATTGAAACAAACCAGAGAAAATAAAATAAAATTCGATGAATCTTGTGTATAAAAAGAAAGAAATCATACGGTTCAAATATGGGTTTTTAGATTACAAGTCGTAGGAATCAAGTTCTGGTTGCTTGAGAGCTGAGAGTCCAAGAAAACCTTAGCAGAAAAGGTACGTAGGCCTAAATCCATGATTATTGGAAACAAATAGTGCAACCGGTTTTGCTTTTTTATTTTTTTTTAAGAAAAAGAGACTCAAGTTGCTGAAAATGCAACTGCAAATTCTGTAGATTCTTCAAATTCTTAGTGATAATGGTCTCTTCAGGATATCTTGGTGTAGAGATGACTGGTGTGGAATTCCTAGTCGACTTGAGCAACAAGCTTCTTGACCAACATAAAATGGGCAAGAACCATTGCGAGCCACTAGAGTTATGCAACTAGCAACATCAGCTACAACAGGGTCTATAAGGTATTCTACACATCTTTTAAGAGGTTCTCCTCCACGATCAAGCACATGCGGGCTTTGAGCCATTGTAGATTTGGCTAGTAGTAGCCACGCGAAGCTTAAACTTCCAATCAACATCAACATGATTGCCTATGTTGCAACAAGAATAGATCAATACAAATTGTGATCCGCAGTACGTAGTGGGCTGGAACAGAATTTTTTTTCAATGTAAAAAAATGTTGTCAGCGTGTTTTAAAGAAGTAAAAAAATGCACAATTAGGATCATAGACATAACTGAGTCTAATAAACTGACTTATTTAATTATATAATAAAAACCAATAATAGTAGATGAACCAATTTTTTTTTTAAAATGATTATGATAGCATGCATAAAAAGAAGATTTGTGAAATAGAAAAAAAAATTACGAAACTCAATTCTAAAATAACCCAACGCTGAATGACGAAATTAATTTATTTTAAAATGATAAAAAAATAACTTGAATCAACCTTAGTTAGCAAGTTAAACATAAATTAGCATGTTGAACTCGCGACTTAAATCATGAGACTAGGATAACCTCATAGAAAGCAAATAAAAAAATTACAATGCCCGATTCCCAACAATCTAAATGTAGAAGTACAAAATTGAAAAAAAAATCAATTAACAAAAATGACAAAAAAGAACCAGCAAACCTGAGTAAGTCTGTCAAACCTTGCCAGCTGGATCATGCAAATGGAATAATCTAATATAAGAAAAAATAAAAAAAATTATGAAACTCAATTCTCAAACCAACTAAATTTTGAAGGATAAAACAAAAAAATATTTAATCTTAAAAAAATAACTAGGTTAACTATTAAAATCTATGACCTGGATTATAAGATTAGGATCACCCAAATAAAAAAAATTACAAAATTCAATTCCTAACCAACTTAATATAGAAGGATGAAATTGAAAAAAATATAAATTTTTTTTAAAAAAATCTAAAACAAAAATAACATTTAAAAGAATAAAGATAAAGTGTTTAAAAAAAAAAAGATAGGACACCTTTATTTTTATTTATTTTTTTGCTAGATAAGCGCAATTTTTGAGAAAAGGAGAAAAAAAAGAGTGGAGATGAAAAACAAAAAAAAGGCCGCCACACACTTCTAACCAATGACATGCACCACACTACCAACAAAAGCTCGTCGCACTGCTTCCATTGCAATTGTGATGTGTTTTCATTGCAATTGTGAACAAATGTGTTTCGCAATTGAAAGTAGCTGCATGTGCCACCTAAACGTGGTGGATTGTCTCAACAAGTTGGTACACGTGACTCACACGCTAACAAAATTGCCTTGCTTGTCTATCATAGCCCACCATATTTGTTTTAGGTTTAATTTTGGTCCTTTAAACCTTAATTATTTTACATTAATATAATTTTATTTTATTTTATCAAATCAAGCATCAATCAAGCATTAAAACGTTTCCTCAGCATTGTGAGGACCCCACATTTAAAAAAACAAAACAAACTATCAAGTCAAATCTCAAATAAAAGCAATGTAAAAAGATCAAATTGATAAAAAAAACAATTAAGTGATCGGAAAAAAAGGACATAAAATCTCCTCATGACCGTGCAAATCAACCCCAGATCTTATCTAAGAAAAAGAGACTGAAAATTGTTCACATTTTAAATTTAGTCCCCGAAACTCTAATTATTTTAAATCAATGAAATTGAATTTTGTTTCGCCACACCGAGCAATGGAGCATCTCTCCAATAACATGAGATCTCCATACACAGGAATAAAAAAATAAATTAATAAGACTAATTATATATCAATACAATGTCAAAGGATAAAATACAAAGAGAAAAAATTAAATGATCAAAATGAAAGAGAAAAATCTAGGGGAAAAAAAAAAGAGAGGAATGCCTATGCAAATCCACATTAATTTCTCTTTGAGGGCACAATAAATCACCGAGCCTTTTTATGTATTTATTTGTTTATAATGTTTTGTGCTTAGGAACTGAAAAACTTGACAATAAACTGGGCAATGACTTTGTTTTCCCTGCCGTAAAACCGGCGAGCTATTCATGGGAAACATGGTGCAGGCATGCGACAGCCCGCAAGATTTGCGTAATGGAGGGACGGGTGAACCGCTACGAAAAGTCCAACGAATATTATATACGCATAGTTATGTGACCTGAGGCCTTAGCTTCAGTTTGGGTTAAATAATTATTCTTAATAAAAAATGAATATGCAAGATTTTTTAAAAAAATTTAATTCTAATTATAAATTAAAAGGCATATGAGAATTATTCGTATTAATAAATACAAAAAATAAAATGTTAATGTGTTTATTTAATTTATCTAGTTGCAAGTCAAATAGTTTTTTTTTCAATATAAAAGAATTAATATATAGATGTTATTAACATATTTTTTTTCATCAAGTAAAAAACATAATCATGAATTATAAAATTGACACTTACATATAATAAAATATAATAAAAATCATATATATTAATAAAAATACATAAGTTCTCAAGCTAAATGTTTTTAGCATAACTGAAAAATAGAACAATATTACAATTGTTACAGTGAAACACTATTTTCATAGTCTATGTAGAATAAATTTCTAAAAATAAAAAGTGTAAAGAAAAAAAATATTAAAAAACAAATTACAAAAATGAATAAAAAATGGTGTAAATAGGCCAAGTATAAAGAATAAAGAAATAATATTTTTTTCCAAAAAAAAAAGTAAAGAAGAAAAAGAAAAACTAAAAAAAATTAAAAGCATGAAGTTGGCATGTATGTTATAGTTTTGTTTTTTAAAATAGCAAGTTGCAAAGCTATTCTAATGTGTTTCATTACATGAAAAATTAAAAATGTCATTTGAAAAGCCTATGCAATTATTTAACTAAATAAATCGATAATTATTTGTATAAATTAATAAATAAAGTTGTTAGCAATAACCAAGAAAGAAACTGTAAAGATGAGATATTTACTTGATTATATTTACTAAAAATTTTTATTTAAATAAATAAAATATAAATTCACTCTAAAAAACACATGGCTTAAACAATAAATACAAACCAAAATGACTGAATAAACCCATACAATAAAAAAAAATTATGAAAGGCAGAACACATCAGAAAAATATAAGGAATGAACACCTGCTAATATTATGGAAACATATAAAAAAAAGATAAAAAAAACCTCGAGTGAACCAAATAACCAACCCGGGTGAACAAATCAAACACATGACCTAGAATATGAAATTAGGATGACCCTATAAATAGAAAATGAAAGAAATACAAGAAAAAATATTTGAAAAAAATGCTTTAAAAAAATACCAAAATCGACCTGGGCTAATCTTTTAGAACTATGCCCCGAGTCATGAGATCAGAGTGACCCAATTAAAGGAAAACCTGAAAAAACAAAGATGCAAGATTCTTAACCAAACAAATATTGAGGAATGAAATTGAAAAAAAAAAGTCAATAAAAAAAAGAACTCAAAACAAAATAGCTAGGGACGAAATCAAAAATAAAATTCAATTAGAAACAATCAATGTAAATAAAACAATTGCAATTAAGAGAAGAAGGACTGAATCAAAATAAAAAAGAAATTGAAGGCCTGGTATAATTTTTTGCATGCTCAACACGCAATCCGAGGAAGAAAGAGAAGGAAAAAAAAGAAAAGTCAATCGGTGCCAAACCAGACTTTACTACTATACATGCGCCATCCTAGGAGGAAGAGGACATTGAGACACATCAAATGATATAGCGAAAGCTTGATTTCAACCACCGTCATCAACCGCAAGCGTCAACAGCCTTTTTTTTACGTACACAAAATAAAACATGCCCCTATAACTAAAAAAAAAAAAACTCTCATGAAATTATAACCAAGCCCTTTAAGCTAAGGCTAACAAATTTAATTGGCAAAGGTAATGAAGTAATTCAATTGTTTATAAAATTATATATAAAAAAAAAACCCCTGGCACTAAATAACAATAACAAAAGACCAATAGGAGATGACAATCAACTCTTGAAGCTAAGACTAATAAATTTGCATAGTAAAGTTATTTGTGTAATTCAACTATTCATGATAAAATTAAAATTATCATACGACCCCTGGACTAAAGATTCTGGTGTTTACTATCAAAGAGCAATACGATAATTGCATTGTTATTAAAAAAAATGAAAAGACGGTGCTGCCATAAAACAAACCAAGAATGAAAAATTGCTCATGTGTAAAAACCATCCTACCATTCAAATAAAGCTTTAAAAACTGAAGGATGAAAGGTAAAAGAGTAATTTCACTGTGGCCCTACACTCTTTGATATTGCTATTAAATACAACCTACTAAGTCAATTTTGAAATCTTTCGACCAAATTTCTTGCTTAGTCTTGGTTTGAAATTAAACTATATAGGAGTTGTTTGACGTAATCCAGTCGACTTGATGACTCTAAAAATATGGTTTGACTTTATATTTTTTTCAATATTGTATTTTTTTAATATTAAAACGGTGACATATTTAATTGACCCGAACTTCACAGCTTAACCTGACAAATTCATGATCCAGGTTATGGACTCCTTTATGTTTTAATAACTTTGTTTTATTAAAACTATTCCCCCCAACATAATCCAATCGATTTGGTAGATCCAAATGCTACTCGAATGATCAGATAAAACATGGTTTGACTTAAAAAAAATCAAGATGATATCTTATAATAATTTTAATTTTTTATATAAAAAAAATCTATTTTTACTTAGTTATATGATAGTTAATATAGTCATTCATGAAATTGAGCACCAATTAAATGGTAGGATATTTATTTAGGATATTTATTTAAAATTACAGTAATCTTAGATAAAACAAATAAAAAACAAATTATAAAGATAAATCCAAAATCATTCAATTGTTGAATAATAAAAATAAAAGAAAAGAAAAATAAAAGAGGTAACTAATATGAACATTGCAAGCAGCCCTCAATTCTTTTATCGATGTTAATAAGTAATCATTTAGGAAATTGAATCACCGCAGAACTTGTTTCATTAGAAAATAAAATTATTCAATACACAACTATTAGATAATCAAGATTTTTTTAAAAAAAAAAACATTTTTTTATATAAAAAATAGATGTATAAATAGGATTATCACAGACAATAGAAAAATTGGCGCCTTCTAATCGAAAGATAAGTAACTTATCCAAATAGCCAACAACAATATTTGATCGTTGAATGTTCAGGATAAAAAATATTAAAAACTTTTATTAATTTAAATTAAATATTAATAAATCACGAGTTAATCTACCCAACATATTCTTACCATGATCTTTTTTTTATTAACCAAGCTATATATTTAATTCATTAATAATAAATATATGAATTCAATTCACTGGTTGTAATGAATTCTCATCTTCAAAATCATTTTTAATATCAATAATAAAATTTTAAATAAAATTTAATCTCTACAAATAGTACAAAACAAATTAGGAGTCAAAGTCAACCCCTAGGTTGGTTCATGGCCGCCATGGCTGTGGTTTGTGGTCGCTGTGGGGCTCTAGAATTTCGGATGTCTATTTGGTATTGAATAAGATGTGGGTAGTAACTGTTAATATGATAAATTGTATTATCATAATTCATCATGAGTGGTCTCCATTTATTTACTATTTTAATGACAAAAGGGCCAACCTTTTGACATTATTTGGAGAGTATGGCAACCTATTTCACCACTACATTAATGATATATAGCAATTTAAGCCCTCCTGAATCTAAAAGGAAATACAGGACCATCCAATGTCAAAAACCTCGTGCCATTCTCTATCGTGATGCCAGCAGTCCCACAGTCAAACTTACAGGTGTTACAAGTATCAGCCGGACAAAATCCCAAGTAATAGAGATTGTTCTCCTTAGTAATCCTGAAATAACTTCCACTTCCTCCTATCCTAATATTTCTCCTTGACGTTGCTGGATCTCTTGCACCTAAGTTCCATTTAGTAGAGCTGACACAAGTTGAGGCAGCTGAGAACTCAATTATGAAGCTTCTGGATTCCCTAACAATGGTCTCTCCAGCAACATACGGTGAGAAGACAACAGGAAGGCCCTGTGATACAACTGGTGCGAGGGGTTCTTGACCAACGAAAGATGGGCAGGATCCATTGCGAGCCACTAGTGTTAACCCACCAGCAACATCGGTTGCAGCTGGCAGGATGTAGTATTCTACGCCACTTCTTACAGGTCGTCCGGCGGTGTCAAGCACAGGAGGCTGGTCTTGAGCCATGGTAGATATGGCCACGAGTAGCCATATGCAACTCAAGCTTCCAATCAATCTCAACATGGTGTGCTTATCTTTAACAACAAAAGTAGTATGCTAATAGTGCTTTTGAAACTTGGTGTTTTGTAAGGATTTTTGCTGTCAGTTTGATTTTTGAATAAGGCATATCGGCTATATATATATAGGAGGATACGAGTCAGATATCACTACGTACATTTTCTTAGGTAAAGACCATTCAAATTATGTGTACAAGAGTTGAAGTATGTGAATTGATCTTTATGTACTAGGGTTGAAAACTTGAAATATGGGAACCGGTCTGAGTTTTTTTTTTTTTTTTTTTGGTTTTACGTGTGATAATAAATATCTTTAAATTATTTAGAATATAAATCGAGATCAAGTTTATTTTTTCCTTGAACAATTCTAACAACATATTTTTTATATAGTTTATTGAAGACACGATGCACGTATAGCGTAGATCAAAATTAAGATTTTTAAGATTTAAGTTATGATCTTTAATCGTAAAATAGAATAGAAAAAACTCTGATATTTTTTTGAAAAATTTAAAATTCAATAATACAATGAATAGATAGCACATCAATAGTTTATTAACCCTTTAGAGATATAACTTAACTGGTCAGATTTTAGGTTTGCTTTTTAGAGGTCACCAGTTCAAGTCTTACAAACCTCAGAGCCACTGAAGGCTGACATGGTCGTTAATTTCAGGGCTTCTGAGATTAATCGAGGTACACGCAAGTTAACCGGACACCCACGTTAATTAAAAAAAAATTACATTATCAAAATAATTCAAAATTAAGTAGGAAAGGCAACTAAAACTCATGATTAACTAGAAAAATAATTAAAACAAATTAAACAATATTTGTTTTTAGTCTAAGTTTAACATGTTTTTATAAGATTTCGGATCGAAGCTTCTGTGCAAGTTTGGATTTATTTATCTAAATCCCATACCTACGCACCACGTCAACATAAATTTGTTTACTCAATATTAAAGATAGGACCCAAAATATCTTGAAGCCCTTATCTAGAGAGTTGAAATATGGGAAGACGAATTTATATGAGACGTGGCGTGTAAGGGTTTTGAAGCCTATATTCACATTTAGCCCAGTGTTTGTGCTTGGGCCACTTTGTTTGAAGTTTACAGAGAATGGCTTCCTTCCATTCACACTTAGCCCAACATTATTCACCCAAGAATTTATGATAATTTTCAAATAAATTCTTAGAAATATATATGT
>Ga0325414_1006167_pt1 | contig 12694 bp, 8 predicted proteins | sample PopdelMetagenome_8_FD_206183 | JGI IMG/M metagenome (GOLD analysis project Ga0325414, IMG submission 206183) | Populus deltoides microbial communities from Bellville, Georgia, United States - Leaf-PdKOR-R3 | ecosystem: Host-associated > Plants > Phyllosphere > Phylloplane/Leaf | place: USA... | reverse complement strand
TTTTTTAGCCTCATAAAAAAACTATATAAAAATATAAAAAACTTAATTTTAAAAAAATAAAATATTTTTAAAAACATTTTAAAAAAAACAAACAATATTTATCTAATTATCTCGTGTGAATGTATGTTTCTCTAATAAGCCAAGGTTTTATTATGCAATCATTGTAATCTACTTTCTTCGAAATTATCAAGGACAAATTGGATGAGGTAAAAGCCAGATGTAGCAATAGGGTATCACCGATTGTCTAGAAAGAACAAATTGAGACGAGGGTGCAAGCTAGTGCCATGACAGCAACTTGACAGTTGTATTTTCTGCTACAATGGAATCTTTCGACCTTATCTTCTCTCTCTTAAATTCTAAAAACTCCTAATTGCTGACATTTTAGCACAAATTAAAGCTTAATTGGACGCAAGTAGGTTCACTTAATAAGCTACAATGACAAAAAATATTAACCTAATTTCTTTTCGGTGCATGTCACTTTCCTGGTGAGTCGAATTTCCAATAGATTTATAGATGCTGATGCTGTTGCTGTCGCAGGCCATATTGTCAAACAAGAAGATATAGGGCTGAATGAGAACCATAAATAAAACATTTTAAAATATTTAAGAATTGTTTTTTATGTATATCTAGGTAAGCAGAGTCTTAAATAATTTTTATTCTGTATTTGATATTTTTTATTAAATGAAAAAATAATTTTTATTTTATAAAATATAGTTGATAAATATATTTTATTTATTTTTAATTATTGTTTTTTGTTAAATTGAGATTTTAAGGTTGCTTTTAGACTTTGCCGGCTCTAGACTGATAGATGCGGCTGCAATCACGAGCCTTCAGAGCCACATGGCAACAGTACAGGTATGGAGCCTGAGCAGTAGGAAACAAAAGTATTATTGTCCAATGACATTATATATTTGATAGCAATAGCACGTAATTTATCTAGTAGCCTTTGTAAATTTACTAATTAAATTAGGTTATCGATTTGCTTCAAGAGAAATCATTAATTTAAATTATTTAAATTTTATAAATTTTAAAGTTATTAAATACTTATATAATTATTAATTTTAAGACTCATAAAATTAATTAAGATATATACAAGTTAATCCCATATCTACATTAATAATAAAAAAAATAGTTATTACAATTCAATAACTTAAATTATTATTTAACATTTTAAATTATAATTTATATAATTTTTTAATGTATTTTTTTAAATAAAATTCTTTAAGTTTAAAAATTACATAGAATTATACTATTTTATATTTAATTTTTATTAAATAAAATAAAACAATAAAATTTAAATTTATAACTGCTCAAACAATAAATCACTTATAATTTATCAAAAACTATTTTCACTCAATAAATTAAATTGCTAAATGATGCATCAAAATATTATCTATATATAATTGGCTAACCATTTTCTACTTCATAGAACTCTTATCCTTGAAGAAACACAACGCCAAAGTCTTTGGATACATCAATTTCGCTTGTTGCCTATCTCCTCTGAATATGGCACCTTTGGATCAAGGAACCTATAAATACATGTGAAACAATATTTGGTGTCCGTGCACTAGTTCTAAAGCAACAAGTTGCTAATCTTAAAATTATATATATGGGTTCCCTGTCACCTCCCGAGCTTCCTGTCATAGATTTTTCCAAGGAAAACATGAAGCCGGGAACAAGTTCATGGCTCTCCACATGCAAAGATGTCATGTATGCACTTGAGGAATATGGCTGTTTTGTGGCAGTGTATGACAAAGTTCCTCTCACGCTGCATAATGATCTCTTTAGTACATTAGAAGACTTGTTCGATCTTCCCATAGAGACCAAGAGGAAAAATGTTTCTGACTTGCCTTACTATGGCTATGTTGGAAATCAACCCTTTATACCATCTCTCTATGAAGGCATGGGCATTGATAATGCCATAACCCTTGAAGGAACTGAAGTTTTTGCAGATACCATGTGGCCTGGTGGAAACGATCATTTTTGGTATAAGTTACTGGTTTTATACTTCTTTTAAACTCGGAAACCGCTATGCTTTTTGGGTTTTGATCACTAACTTGCGTTTTCTTTGTTTTTCTTGGTTAGTAAAACTGTGCTGTCATACTCCATGCTAGTATCAGAACTAGAGCAAATGGTAGTGAGAATGGTGTTTGAGAGCTATGGAGTATATCAGCATCATGATTCTCACAAAGAATCAACCACTTACTTATTTCGGATGATGAAATATAGAGGACCTGAGAAAAATGAAGCTAATGTTGGCTGTGACGCTCATACAGACAAGAGCTTTATAACAGTGCTTCACCAAAATCAAGTTAGTGGCTTGGAGGTGAAATCAAAGGATGGTCAATGGATGGGCTTTAAGCCCTCACCTTCATCCTTCATTGTAATGGCGGGAGATGCACTCCTGGTAGGTCACTCCCGTCTAGCAGCCAAATCCTACGCACGAAACCACCACCACCGTCTCTATAAATTAGTTAGCACTGGAGCTTTTCATCATCTTCACTGCATCTCTTGTTCTGTTTTCTCTTACAAAATCATTTGTCAAGATCATAGAACACTTGGACTAAGCTCACACTTCAATAGCTTAGACCTTAGATTAGTAAGTGGCAGTTTCAGCAGATAAATACATCAACATCTAATGATCTTGTTCTGTTTTGCAAGGGATGGAGTAATGACAGAATCAATGCTCCTTTCCATCGGGTGGTCATGAGCGAGAGCGAGCCAAGATACTCTGTTGGGTTATTTTCATTCATCAAAGGTATAATCAAAGTTCCTGAAAAGCTAATTGACGAAAAGAATCCTCTGCGATTCAAGCCTTTCGAGAATTTTGGATTATTGCGTTACTTCTTCACGGAAGAAGGTAGGGGAAAAGAGTCTACCATAAAAGCCTACTGTGGTGTTTAAGGCTACTACTCTAGTTTGAAAGGAACTTTCTTATGTTGTGAACACGATCGATTTTATCTTCTCTTTTTCTGTTTAAATATGAGCAATTATTCTTCGTATCTGGTTCACACATGGATATCTATTTTATATACAGACACCTCTCAAAGAGTTGATGGGTGGAGAAAGTACTAGTACAGAATCAGGATATATAACTTGATTAATATTACAAGAAAAATCTATAAGTTTTTTCTTTAAAAATAGAAAAACCCTTATGATTGGTGTACGACCTTATCCCGTTGTTGATGAGAGTATTTATTTTCAGAAAGACGCTTTTATATATATATATATATATATATATATATATATATATAATAATAGATTCAATAGGTTGATTGAAAAATGGGATGGCATTGATTTTTTTTTTCCTTTCCCTCACGTAGAGGCAGTCTTGGGCGAATTATAAATTCATCTGCAAAGCTCCTAACTACTAAATTTAACAGTTTTATGAATAATTATTTTTAAAATATTTACATTAATATTTTATCTATAGTTATTTTACTGATAGAATCACAAACAAAAACTATTAATTAGAAAAATGCTTGCCAGTAAATTCTACTATATTGGTAAGTCTGTCGCTAATAAATTTACTAATGGTTTTACAAACGGATCATGCGTGCTAAAAATAAAATTATTCACTTCAATATATCAGTAATTCCCTTTGTGCTATTTAACATATCACCGATAGGATAACCGTATGTAATTTAGTCAATGAGTTGCAGAGGCATTTGCAGTAATTCTTTTCAAACTCTCTAGAATATACCAACGGACTTATTCTATCGGTGAGCTAATAATTGCAGTGGCATTTATTATAATTCTTTTCCAACTCTCTAGAATATACCGACGGACTCGGTCCGTCGGTAACCCGGTCAGTAAAAATTTAAAAATAATTTTTAAAACAATCTATTAAATAAAAATAGAAAACAAATTAAAAAGATAAATTAATATACAATTCAAATATTTAAAAGTAAATTATCTTAACATAAAAATCAAATATTTATTACAAATTTATATATTCAAATACAATAAAACTAGAACAGAGGCGGCGTTCGAGACGGAGAAGGTTGGTCGTCCCCGAGACCATGAAGCATTTAAGGGGGTGTCCATGTACCATACATCTGTATCTCATATCTATGACCATTCGGTGAAGTTCTTCATAATCCACAAAGAGTCATTCATATTTTTCATTGAGATGGGTCATATGTTCTTGTACTCTGGAGACTAAGTGCTCAGGATCAATTGCAAGCACTCAACGGTTGAAATGGTACGGGTCGTCCGCAAGTTCTTAGTCATAGTGTTAGAGAGCCCATGCACCTAATTTTTATTGGGTCCACCAGACGATCCTGCCTCCAACCACAAATCCAGATCGATATTCGGGTGGGTCAAAGGATCATCCATGTATCTCTCCTTCAACCGGCTGTTATATGTCTCCCGAAAATAAAAAAATAAAATCATCAAATTCAAGTAAATAATAACTTAAGAAGAAGAACGGTTGAAAACTAATATACCACAAAATGTTGAGCTCGACTATCAATGAACTGTTGCACCCTTTTTTGGAAGTCATCGCTTTGCACGTGTGTTTTCACAAAAAGCTACATTGAACTTAGCTCACGTCGAAGAGCCATAGCTTGCAAGATAAAAATGTTGTTAGTTAAATATATTTATAAAAAACAACAAATTAAAAATGGGTGTAATTAAAAAAAAATCTTACCATCCACTTTGCATGCGAAATCAACGGAACAGAGCCGCTGGTGTGAGTGGTAACAGAACCATGAATTTGCCATCTCTAGTTTTCCATATTGGATTGTGATCGTCACATGAAACGCTTGGACATCACGTGTTGAATGTATTCCACCTAATATAGTCTTCGAGATGTATGGTGGCCTGAAATCCTTTTCTGAATTGTCACGTCATTCCAGCCTGGTAGATTGTTTTCTTTTGTATATTTTTAGATTTGTTTTATGCCTTGTACCAAAAATCATGCAACCTATATGGTACAAACAAATTATCTATAAGTAAATGACAAATAAAATTTTAATATTTGGAATAAAAAAATTATCATAATTTCGATGTTACCTAGTTGCAGTGTGATTCTCTCAAACCCTTCTCACAACATTATCATTTGTTTTATCCTACTCAAGTTTTCCCCTGCAGTAAAAAAAATATAAAAGTTAGTAATTTCAATAAAGTAAACGAATTAACATAATAAAAAAAATAAGTTAATACTAACCTTAAACCATGAAAATCATGCATCGACCTGCAGTTTCCATTCAAGATGTTTGGAAACCTGGCTCTATTGAAATAATAGAATTTTTATCGATGATTTAAATGCCAATGTTATTATTTTGGCAGCCTTAATGTTTATGAACCTAAAATTGGATAAATTTAATGAAATATTATTTGTTCAAAAATTAGTACCATGTCATTGTCAAAGCAAAACAAACTTACATTGAAAGCTCATCCTTCCACTGCGCCTCGTACATGTGGGTGAATGGATCTAGCTGTGAAGGTACCCCTTCTATATTGCAGCGTTGCACTTGACGAGGCAGCGTCGTGAGTTGATGTATGTGCCTCAGGTGCCTCTTCTTAGTCGGTATTAAATGACTTGTGGTTGTCATTATCATTGCCAAAACAACTAGTAGTGATCTCTTGCTCATGACGTGCAATTGATTTTCCCTCAGGCATCTACACAAATTTACGAAAACAAAACAAACAATTTTGATATTTTTTGAAAAAAAACATTTGGCAGTACCCCATTTATATAAGAACCTACCCAAAAATTTTAATCCTGCAAATAGACAACGTATATGCCACAAACTAGTTGATTTTATTCAATTTCTATCAACAATGTTGAATAATTTAATTTCGTACAAAAATCTCATTTTCTACATGATAATATTTTTTTATCATAAATTTAGTAAAATTTATTGAAATGGAATACATACAATATAATAATTAAAATTAATCCTATGTATTTAATAAATATTACAAAAACATTAAACAGAGAAAATAACTAAAATTCAACATAATAAAAAAAATATTTCAATAACAACTATAATTCAAGACAATTATTTCTAAGTGCTAATACTTGTGATCCTAAATTCACAAAAACAATGCTCTAAATTGAATATAATACAAAATAATAACTCAATTTAATCCTATACATTTAATTAAAATTGAACAACAAATTTGAAAATAATAACTAAAAATCAAAAAAATAATGAAAACAATATTTCAATAACAACTAAAATTCAACACAACTATTACTTCATAAAATTATAAAGAACAAATAATTGAACAAAAAAAAAGAAAAAAATAAAAAATAATTCAAAAAACAAATAAGAAATAAGGAAGAAAACATTCTTACCTTAATGGCGTATTTAATTTCAGAGTTAAACTAGGTGTGGTAAAGAAAACAAAAAAACAAAAATGCATTGTTAAAAAACCTTAAGAAATAAGAAAAATAAGAAGAAAATACTTCAAAACATTTACTCACAAATTCCTGTTGACTGTATTGAGAAAAAAGAAGCTTGATTTCTAGCCTTGATATTTGAGAGACAGAATTGAAAAACAGACTAGAGAGAATAACTAAGTTTTTAAGCCAAGACAAGGAAATAAAGGTCAAGTATGCTCACGGAACTTTTATATTAGGTTTTACGGATTAAATTATCGACGAACAATTAAATATTATTATTTTAAAATATTATGTCGGTGATTTCGTCTGTAAAGTCAAATTGAAATTTTTGATTCGCGTTAAAAATTCCTCTAGATTTTTTAATTTCTTCCAGTATTCCATCAAAAAATAGTAAATAGTCAACAATCAAAAAATCATTAATTACTAGTGCGTTGGAATTCGCATTTCATTGGTGATTCCATTGGGAAACCTGTAAAAACATGCACCTTAGTTAGTAAAACAATAAGTGTCATTGTGTTGGAATTCACATTCCGTCGGTGATTTTGTTGGAAACATTAAAACTTTTTATTAGCATCACCAACTTAAGAAGGGGAACAATTCTCATCGCCTATAGAATATTCCGACAGACACAGATCATCAGTATACCCGTGTGCAATGAACACAATGAACAGTACCAGGGTGAAGGGAAACAACTCTCATTGCCTCTTAAATATATTGACGGACACTACTCGTTGGTATACCCGTGTATAATGAATACTATAAACAATGTTAGGGTGAAGGGGAACAATTCTGATAGCCTCAAGAATATACCAAGAACCATAACTCGTCGGTATACTCGTGTGTAATAAACACCATGAATAGTGTCATTATAAAGGGAAACAACTCTCATCACCTCTGGAATATACCGATGGACACAGCCCGTCGGTATACCTGTGTGTAATGAACACTATGAATAATATTAGGGTGAAGGGGAACAATTCCCATCACCTTTGGAATATACCAACGGGCTATGTCTGCCGGTATACTCGTGTGTAATGAATACAATGAATAGTGTCATGGTGAAGGGAAAGAGTTCTTGTTGCCACTAGAATATACCGACGACCATAGCCCGTTGATATACCTGTGTGTAATGAGCATGATGAATAATGTCATGGTGAAGAGGAACAATTCTCATCGATATACTCGTGTGTACTGAGCAACCGTTTGTATTTCCATCGGTGTGAAATAATATCTAATGCCAGATTGTATCTATATTCTCAATTTATTCATCTTTTATATACTTAAATTGATAGATGCACACTCAACACAATAACACCAGTTCACATCATAATAATAAAATAAATATTTCTTTGTAGTGAATTTCGTCCACAAATATTACATTATAGTTTATGGCATTACACTTTCGTGTTTTGCAAATTAGTCAAAATTATCTTCTTCTTCTTTAATTGACTCATTGTCAGTTCCATCACAATCTTCAACGTTGATTTCATCATTATCATCATCTTCATCGACTTGTGTATGTCCGCTGGAGCTAAAAAAAAACATTCAACTCCTCAATGTCAACATCAACTAAAATATTATTGGCAATGTGAAAATTTGCATTTTCTTCAAATTCAATTGAAGGAGAAACTCTATCTGGATCAACTAACTCACCAACTTGAAAAATATCATCTCCCATATTTGATTCATTGTTCTCATTCTGAACAACCTCAACACGAACTCTAGGTTTGGTTTTCAATATTGATAACCAATCAACTCTTGAACAATCATTTCTAAAGGAAAAAGTGTATGTGTAATAAATTTGCTGGCATTACTTGGCAAAAACAAAGACATCATTGGCGTTGCAAAGTTTAGCTTTTGAATTAATCTTAACCAAACCATGATGGGAATCTACTTTGATTCCTTTATCAGTGGTGGCATACCAATATCATTTGAATAAAAATACTCTAATATGCTCGCTATGATACTGCAATTCAATTATCTCTTCTAATTTCCCATAATAGACAACTTCATACTCAGTAGAAGTCGACCCCTTAACACAAAACCCATTGTTATATGTCTTTCTACCCTGCCCATATTCTTCTGTATAAAACACGTGTCCATTGATGAAATACTCATTGTAGCACATCACTTTTTTTTCAGGACCCAGACTTAGTAAAGACAAAGTAACACTAGCATTCCCTTCCAATTTATAAACCTAGTACATGAAGTATAACCATGAACAGTTAATGAGAAATGTGTAATACAATTAAGTATTTTGATAGATAATAATAATTAAGCAATACTTACATGTGTTCTGAACCATGTCAAAAATTATTCATCTTGTAATCGAAAGATTTGAGATTTGGTCAGCTGTGAGTTTTTGGATAATAAATATTGACGATGTTGCCTATGAGGTATTCAATAATGTATCAATTTAAATGTCGATATTATAAGAGATAAATTATTCATTAATAACATAGTTTAAGTAGTATACTTACTGAATAAAAGGTCTCAGTTCATCATAGTTAAATAACACATAATTATGTGTTTTTCTTAATTCTATTTCAAACGAATATATTCATCTGACAACATTTTTTGGTGCGAATCGTCTAAGATGGTAGAATATTGATAAGTTCCCACTCGAAGGCACTTCACCACTATCGTCATGCTTTGGAATGCGATTAATTTATGTTCTTAATTAAGGCTCGAAATAGTATAAGATAAATGTTGACACCTCTCCAACAATATAGGCCTCACAAATTGAAGCGTCAACATGCGTCTTATTTTTAACTTTTGTTTTAAGGTTGAACATGTACCTGCATGTAATTAAATGAATGTTTCAAATTATGGAAAAAAATGATAATAAATTTTTAATTACATTACATGTGTAATCTCTAACCTCTCAAATGGATACATCCATTTAAACTGGACTGGACCTCCAACTTTTACCTTAAATGGTAAATGTATAGGTAGATGCTCCATTGAGTTAAAACATTATAGAGAGAATATCATCTCAAGTTTGCATATTTTCTAGATGATATTCATTTCAAGCCTTTCAATGAGTTGTGTCTGCAACTTGTTGAAGCATATATCTCTAAAGAAATGATTGATCTACATGAGTGCATCTCATATCCTCTTTGATAATAAATCTCAATAAGTTAATGGAATGAGTATTTGCATAAACACGTGACAATCATGGCTCTTCATTCTATACAATCTGCAATCCTTCAAATTAACCAACCTTGATATGTTCAAGGCATGTTCATCAGGAAAACGCAGACTCTTAAGCCATTGATAGGCAAGTAACTATGCATTTTTGTCTAAAGCAAAGCTTGCTTTGGGCTTTATGACTTGTGACCCAATATAAACTAACTCCATATTTTTACGATGACAAAATAAAGTTATATTCATTCTAGCTTTAATGTTGTCCTTTGTCTTCCCCTTAACATCTATAATTGTTTTGAGAATGTTCTAAAAACATTTATTTTCTTTGTGCATGACATCAAGGTTATAGCGGAGTAGATTGGTCTTCTAATATACAAGTTTCTAGAAAATACTTTGTTTTATCCAATTGTGGGTCAAATCAAAACCAGGAAATTTTTGCTTACCGGATTGAAAACCAAACACAATGTCACTGTACTTGGACACTATGTCATACAAAGAAGTCATTTATGTACTTGTAATATTTTGGCAAGAACTGTTGGTGGCAGTCAAAATAGACGTTTTACCATCGTTTGTTAGCATGAACGCCTTGTTATTTTCCATGTAATATGGACATGCTAGTTTTCCATACGTGCTCTAACTAGAAACCATTCCATAAATTGAAAAATCATTGATAGTTCACATCAAAGTTGCCTTTATTTTAAAATTATATTTCCTCGATACACCATAAGTCAAAACCCTGGATGACCACAAATACATCAAATCATTAATCAACGGTTGAAGAAAAATATCTATATTGCAACCTGGACTATTAAGATTGGGTATGACCATAGATAAAAACATGAAATCTAGTCTTATACACATCCCCGGTCACAAGTTGTAAATCGTGACTATAACCTGCCAATAAGAATAAAGAGCAACAAATGACCCGAATGGATTGAATTCGTCTATATATAACCTAAGACACATGTTCCTTCATTCTACTGAAAACTGAAGATGCACACTATTAAAGTGTTTTCATGCTTCACCGTTGAAAGAGTGCATCATCACTCAATCCACTGCATCATGTGATTGGTGCCATGTCATGTGCTAAACAATCTTTGGTGATATGAATAATCTCTATAGTATAGAAGTGATTGAGAAGTATCTAATTTTTTTTATGTGTGATAAGAGTCTTTTCCCTGCTAGTTCTGAGTTTATAACGAGAATGCTCACATATCTTGCACTCGGTCAGCTCTGTATTTTCAAGGTAGTAAGTACAACATGTAAAAGTTTAAACAAGTGTCAATTTTCTAGTATCCTAGACCTAGGGGTTTCATTATGGACTTAGCAGCATAGAAGTTCTCTTTCAGTCTGTTGTCTTCAGGAAAAATACTTTTTGCCCATTCAACAATTCTGTTATAACCGACCTCACTCAACCAATGATCCGACTTGATGGTAAACACTAGTGTAACGATCGATAATTTACTGTGATTTGTGTAACCATCCCATAATAGTTCATTGAAATCTTTCAAAAGATTAAAAAATCTGATCGCATCTGCATTAGATTTTTCATCTATGATTAGAAATTGACCGATATGACTCTAATTCATTCTCATCGCATCCATAACCATATTCTTATAAAGATTACTATTGTCATCTACAACTCTATGCACGTTGCTAGCACTAGAAGTTGACTCAATCATCCTTTTAACCATGGTCTCATGAGGAACATATTGTTCTCCGTGTGCATGCCAACACAGGTATTGCTCCATGAACCTTTTTGGTAGAAGATGCATCGTTACAACATCTAGATTGAGAAACTTTTTTATTTTTACACCTTTTGCATGAACATCTAATACCGTCTTCACTAATATTTCTCGGGTTAGATATTGTGTAATTATTATGACCCTGAACCCCATTATAATAATCCATCTTCCGCAATATTTTAGGAGAATCTCGACACATCCATGAACGATCATTCATCAATTCTATCAAACCTATATAAAATAATGATGACAACATATATTAATTAACTATGTCAACTAAATAAATTTACAAAAATATTGGTTAACTCAAGCTTGTTCATTATATTTTAATACTTCTATTAATCCATTATCAATTATCTACATAAATGCAAATTTGTACATATTTACTGGAAATTACAATTCGGCAATAAAATTAATAAGATATAAAACAAACCCATTAAATAAACCATTATTTATTTCATCACAAAACACTTAAGTTGATAATTCGATATAAGTTTCAACAATTTATAAACAAATATAATTTATAAAATCTAAAACAAACTCTAACATGTACAAATCATAAATCTATACAACAAGTTTGTTTGATAAAAAAACTATAAAACAAGTAAACATCTAAACAAAATACATATACTACAAAAAAAATACAAAAAAATTAACATTTTAAAATTATGTTCAAATTAAAAAAAAGGTAGATTTGCTTACTTAAAGTGGAGAATTCTTAATAAAATTTGAATTAGAACACGGATGATGGCAAACCGAGTGTTGTGGTGACTAGAAAAGTTGTGGGAGGTTGAGTTGTGTTATGTTGAGATTGAAGGGGAGGGGGGTGTCTGTTTGTTGCAGAAAAATATGGACAAAGAAGAAGTAGAGATGAGAGAGGGCGAGAGGAAGGTCAAACGTCAGGTCATAAATTAAATATTATCAACAGAATTATTCTGATAGTAACTCTATCGACAATTCTGTCGGTAAAAATATCACGTTACCGTATGATTTGCTTTCTTAAAATTTTTTCATCAGGATATTCATAGATGAATTTTACCATCGAGTTAATTTTTTAGGTAACGTTGTCTATAAAACTTACACATCATCGTATTGTTTCGCTTTTTTATTTATTTTCATTGTGATTCCCTCGGTATATATTGTTAGAATATTCCCGTCGGTGTTTACCGATTAATGATGAAAAAATTCAGTTGGTGAATGTCACCGTAATAAATTAATGGAAAATTTTTGTCAGTATTTTCATTTATATTTCTCAATTTTCTAATAATGCTCCTTATCTAAGAACAAGAGACACTCAATTTTATCTTAATAATTCATAGCAAAGGTACCCGAAAGCTCCCTTTGGAAACAAGATTTTGTCACTTGATAATTTGCATCCTTACTTGCTTTCCATTTTTTGTTGGCAGCAAAACCATACCGTCCTTATCGAAGCAAGTATTGGAATTAG
>Ga0325414_1006164_pt1 | contig 12697 bp, 5 predicted proteins | sample PopdelMetagenome_8_FD_206183 | JGI IMG/M metagenome (GOLD analysis project Ga0325414, IMG submission 206183) | Populus deltoides microbial communities from Bellville, Georgia, United States - Leaf-PdKOR-R3 | ecosystem: Host-associated > Plants > Phyllosphere > Phylloplane/Leaf | place: USA... | reverse complement strand
TGAATTTTGGAGTTGAGAATGATATTAGTGTGCATTGTATTTTTTTTTTTGGTACATCATAAAAAAAAGTGACATTATTGATGTACTTCTATCATCGTATTAAATTACTAACAATTTCATCACATACATAATCCATTCAAAGCCTCTGGTTTTCTTGTCTTTGCGAACTTGGAACGATGTTGGTTAAAAAATCACTGGAAATAAAATTAGGATTGCGATCCTATTCTATAAATGTCACATCTTCTTGCAACTTCCTCCTAATATGGTTGTATTGTGCAATTGATGTCACTACAATCTGAATTTGCGATTTGTAAGGCTACGTGAGCATGTTTTATAAAATTCTTTATTTTTGTTTCCATACTCCAAAGGCACATTCAATTACATTGCATAGTGACAAGTGTGCATGATTGAATTGTTCTTCTTCCTGACTTGTTGATTGTCCTCGACGCTGAAAATCTTATAAGTGATATCTCTCATCTTTATATGGACCTAGATATTCATATTCATTCGGGTATCCAATATCAACCAAATAATATTTCCTTTCGATAACAAGTAAGAATATTATAAGTAATTTTGAATAAACTTAATTTAAGTTAAAATAACACTTTTATTTACCTTCAAGTGGTTTTGAAAATCTTATATGTCAATAGGCTTCATAAAAATATGAGTATCATGAATTATCTTCTCATCCTACCCAAACAAACTTGAATTACATGTTAAAGTTATATGCAACCATTATATTCTATATTGATACATCTTTTTTATTGGCAAATTTTATTTGATTTTCTTGAGATACACAAGCACGCATGTGTGTGCCATCAATCACACCAACAAAACTTTACTTGACAAAACAATAAACAACATATCATAAATAAGACATAAAATTTTTAAAATAATCTTTATTTGTCACTAATGACTTAAAACATCATTTTATTGATCTTAAAATGAGGTATATATATTGGATTTATCAATATTTCTCATGTAGTGTTTATAAACTCAGGGTCTTCTAGTTCAATAATATCCACTGCAAGCGAACAAATCGTCTTCAACACTTTATTTAAAGATCCACTAACATTTTTGCTGAAATGTTAAAATCTTTCATGAACTTGCCTATTTGAAGCATCTAAATGGATACCTTTCCAATAACATTCATCTTTTTTATGCTTTCAACCCACATTGCGTTTCTAAATCATAATATAGGTTTTGTAATGTTGATGCATCCATTCTAAACATGTCAAGACATCGTTTCTAGTATCCTCCTAATACTTCAGTCAACTATCTCATTCATGTGTTATAAAAAACTATACAAGTTTTCTTATGCATGTAATTAACATAATACACGTGTAAAGCTCCAATTATGCTTACAAATAGTTTTTTACGATTAAACTCTCATTACCAAGATGAATCAACATCATCATCACTAGTCATCATCATCATCATCATCATTTCCATTAGCACCATCTACATCATCACCAATACTGTCATCTTCACCATTACTACTAGCACTATCATAATTAATATGATCAACAACATGATTCAATGCGACATCATAATTCTCGTCATAATTTCCACCTAACATAACATTAACTCATTCATTTGTCGTATCTATATGTAGAAATTCAATAAAAAAAAATATAATCTATTATGATGTTGCTAATAAAAAAACCTTACAATTGACTCCGACAAAGATTGTATATAATAATAACTTGTTTAAACAATTATTATAAAAAGAAAAGAGTAACAATATTTTTTCATATAGGAGCTCCCAAGTCTAAATTTTGCATGTAATAGTTTATGGAAACGTTCTTAAAAGTGATTGTTATATTGGAGTTACAACATGTGTTGTAAAAGAATTTGCAAATAATAATATTATAAAAAAAGTGGTATGTGCAAGTTTTGGCAAATTATTATAACCAAACAAATGATATATGAATAAAAGCCTGCCAACACTTGGAGTAAAAATATTTTTCATAAATGACAAAAGATACTCATACCATATGCAAGCTCCATTGTGGAACTACCTTGACAATAATGCATATATATATACATATATATATATATATATATGTTTTTTGTCATCTTTTCATGCACTTAGTATACTGTTTTATTGCCACTCTTCCTGTGTGTGTACAAGTCATCCCCTTGGAATTTAGTTATGTACAATCACCTTATTTTGATGCTTTGATGGGGTTATAAGGAATGCATTATCATTTTTTTTATTCTTTCATTATTGTTGTCATGACCCAAAAATAAAGGTTTCTAGCGAATGAGCTATAATTCAATTAATGTTCCTTTTTATTTGTTTGTGCAATTAGATGTTATGCTGAACTAGCAAAAGAAAGTTAATGGTTCATGTAGCTATAACAATGGTTCTAGTAAGCTAGTATATAGATTTTCCTATTTTCAAGAAAGTTAATTAGTATCAAACACAAACATAATCATCAAACCTTTTTTTATTTGCAACAACATTGGTTTTTATTCTTTAACAACTCTACCTCAAGAGTTGGTGTCTAATTAGTTCAAATAAGTACTCTATTTGGCACCACCACAACACACCCATAACATTCATCTGTTAGGGCAAATGTATATATAAAAAAAGATCAGTAAAAATTTAGATAAACCATGAAATAAATGTTTTAAACATAACAATCATTATAAGCATCAATAAAACAATATGAACCTCTCGGTCTAAGGTTTTTGACTTTGTATTACATTCTTTGAAGCCAAAGAAACTTCCTATCAATATCTTCAATTGATGCCCACATCTCTCTTGCTCCTCAAAGACAAGTACTTAGTAGCAAAACAATAAGTCATCACACAAAATAATTCTAGCCATGGAATGTAACTCCTCTATCATCTCACAAATGTTACACCCTTTCTTATCTTTACTACTAGAGGTGGAATTGCTCTTGGTCAAAATATTATCAACTAGTTGATCCTAACATGAAAGTAATTGAGCTCCAAATCTAGAAGGGTTTTTTTCTTTTCTTTCTACCTTGTCCCATCACATTGTTCTCTTATTTTTCTCTTTCCACTACTGTGTATGGTACTATTGTTTGACATATTAACTCCAACAACCAAGTTACAAACATCCTATGTATAATTAGTAATGTCATCCTTCTCTGTATCACCACTTTTTTCCTCTAAATTTTCATCATCATCAGCATTACCATCTTGAGTGTCATGAACCCCAGTATCATCATCGAATAACACGTTTAAAGATGGAATTCAGACGTACTATCTAGTGGTCACTGAATCACTGAATATTCTTTCAAATTTAATACAAAGTGATGGTTTGATGCAAGCATGCCTAAACTTTTTGGACCCTCTTATTCCCTACATAAAAGATATAGTAAATATCAAATAAAGATATCATATGGAACATGCTCAATCTTTAAAGAACCTGGACAAGACAATTAGGATTTCAAACAAACAATTTCTTAATAACTAACCTGAACTTTTTGTTTTTCCACCATTCATCACTAGGATAAATAGTCCCCAGTTCACTATTCTACCCTACACCAGTTTCAGAAATCATTTTTTTCCCCAAGTCCTCAAGTTTGTTTTCGCACCATCCCATTTGTTTTTAAGTTAGGTCTTAGTGAAGGCATGAACGGTTTTATCTTTGAAGGCAACCATAATAAATTTTCAACAACTTTATCAAAATAAGTGTTTGGTCTCCTTCCTTTATCAATAGCTACGATACAAATATCACAAAATATATGCAGCATGTCTTTAGTCTAAAGTGCTTTATCCGAGCTTTTAGGACCTTCAATTGTTTTGTTTCCTATCCTTATTCATGAACCACAAAGAGGCACATGAGCATTTAAGAGTGGCAATAAATATTAAAGATGTGCACAATACACATCAAAAGATTGATACTAGTTAATATAACCAAATGAAAATCATGTTATTGTATTGGTACCATCTATATCTCTAATTGGTTTTTGAACAACCTTATGCTTTATGTTTGGTTATTATGCAACCGGATAATAGAAAAATTTCAAAACAATTTTTCTTCTTTATTGTCAAAATAGTTAGAAAAGCCCACCCATTCCTAAATACAAGTTTATCACCTAAATTATGCAATATGAATAAAGTGTATAAACTGAATTGTAGTTCTAATAGAAATACACAAAAGCACACATGAAAGAAATCTTAATTTATAATTAATTTTTTAGAGTTCTCCAACATACAAAAAAGAAATGACTACCATTTACAACCATATTAGCAAGCATACAAAAAAAGATCCACATTAGCAAGTAATAAAAGTAAAAAAAAAATAAAAAAAATAAAACTATAGATTAAAGGCATTCCAGCTTTGATGTAGAGGTTGTGCCCACAAAATCAAAATTGGTTGGTATCAGTCTTTAACGCTTGATTACAAATGCAGAACAAGTGCTGGAAAAATATAAAGCAAAACTGAAACCTAGAAATCTCTTAAACTACTACCCCAAAATTAGTTGGTATTAGTTTTTAACACTTGATTACAAACACAAATCTATCTTTCTTGTTAAAAACCTAGAAAAAAGAAACCTTAGTTCTAAAAAATAACTAAATCAAAATAGGATTGCCATAAATATAGCGAACTATAGAGTGGGTTTAGAACAATGATGGCTCAACCGGATTCTCCCACCTTTTGTTATGAAATTTTGATGAGTTTGTAGATCTTCAAATAAGAAAGACAAATTTGTAGGGAGGGGACCACGAAGCAAGGTTAGAGGAGATGATGTAGCAAAAAACATCTCGGGACAGATAGGTTGTAGTGTTTCGATCTTCTCTTAAGACGGGGAGACCAATTTTGTCCAACTTTGTCAACAGTAATAAGCAACCAATAATTTCATTGTTTGATTAAGTGCAGTTCACCATTTTTTCACATGAAAAGCAACTTAAAGATGTTTCTCATTAACGTAGACTAGACCTCATTTTAATCATGAGGTCCACTTGTTAGAAAATAATATAAATCATATCTTGTGACCTCACCTAACAGCTTAAGCTTTTGGGTTGAATTGGTTCTTTGACATGGTATCAGAGCTTTAATAACCAAGCAGTTACGAGTTCGAATCTCACAATCCCTATTTATTTGATAAAAATTAAGCACAAGACAATGTGAGTCTGTGTAAGTTTCAAGCCTAAAAGACTTTCACTTGAGGGGGTGCGTTAGAGAATAATATAAATCATATATTGAGACCTCACCTAACAACTTAAACTTTTGGGTTGAATTAGTTCTTTGACACCATTCATTGAACCTGTGATTCAAGTTGTAACCAAACAATGATAAATTATAGGTGGAAGAAAACACATAAGTCATCAATCTTCCAAACACCATTTTAATTGTGCACTTTGGTCCAATATTTGAGGAAAGAGGTGTTCCAATTGGGAAAGCATTACTACCATTTCACCATAACAAGAGGGCACCCTATTATTAAAAAAAGTTATGGGGTAGCCAGAAAAATCGACATAATTGCAATTTGCAAATATATAAGAGCACGCAACACAATTATACTAGAGAACATCCATACAAGTTCTGCTGTCTTTATTTAATTATGAAAATGATCGAGACTGTTGTTTATCCACGTTATTAGCTGTTATGTGTGGCATGATAACTACACAATTGCTCTGGACAGAAGGCAATTCCCTTTCCAATTCCTTTAAAAAAACCAGAAACAATACTATAATTTGTGGAGCAATAAAATATTAAATGTCGTTTTTTTTTAATCAAATGCTATAATTTATACGTATTTCCTTTCATCCAACCTTTCAGTTGATGGGAAACTATAATTTTTGTTATTTTATAAATTGAAATGAGTAAATGGAGAATTCAAAAGGACAGTTAAATTCCAAAAATATTAGTATACTTGCCTTCCAGTGTAAACCGAGCCAAACGAATGGCTTTAATAGATAGATTTATTCCTTGCGTAGCAAAGGCTGCCAAGTTACCTTCCATGCATCTTGCAAATTAGGGCCCGCTTTGAGCTAACATCGCCGCCCTATAAAAAAAAAAAGGGGTTTTTCCTGTTCCAATCATCAATTAAGTATAGCCATCGGCGAACAATTTTAGAGTTTCCAAGATGGCTGTCTCCATTCTCCAACACTAACAATGCTTCCATTGCCAAGAACTTCAGAGTCTTCCTTCTTCTTTTTTGGCTAAAAAAAAAGTACCTGAAATAGCTGGAATTGTCGAGGGGGTGTCTCCAACGGGCTCGGCTAACATGTGATACGCAAACAACACAAGCCTCTCCTAACAACCATCATTCTTACATGGCAAGCTTGTAGCAAAATAAAATCTAAAAACAAATAATACTTGTCTACGCATTTTCTGAATAAAATTAATCATTGATGGGGTGAAAGAAAAAGAAATCCACCACCGCACCACCACCTAGATCTCGTATAATTAAAAGAAAATGACCATAGTCCTTCGAGAGTACCAAACATGGATCCAACGATTGTGACTCGTTGTCTCATGCATTGCCATTGCTAGGGGGACAATGACATTGAAAAATGACAAGTGGGAAAGACACCTCCTTCGGTGAGCAGATCGGGACCCGGAAAAAGAAGAACGAATGGTCGCAATCCTACGGGTGCCACGTGTACGGTGAAGAGTACAATGCTTTGATCATTAAAATCCAAAGTCTACGGAGAAAAAAAAAGAAGGAACAGATTGTGGCTTCCCCATGTGCCTGTCCACCATAGTAGATTGAAGATGGATACATGTTCATTTTACAGTCCGACTACAGCTTTACCCCTCCAAGGTGAAAGGTCACGATCAAGTGATCCTGACCAAATGATCTCTGCTGCTCTGGGATGGTTTTTGAAGGATTTTTTTCAAAAAAAAAAGAAAGGGAGTTATGATAAATGCTATAAATAAATTTTGGACCAGAACCTCTCTGCTCCCATCTGTTAAATCTATGATTTTCAATCCCATTTCGGATACCATTCTAATTTCTGTTTTTCTTATTGATATACGATATCTCGTTGCCAGAGCATCTCGATCGATGTTTTGTTTCGAGCTAGTTCTTATATATAACGTATAAAAAATAATTTAAAATAATATTCCAAGATATATAATTTTCAACTCAGATCTAAAAATAAACTAGTTTTGAATAATGAAACACAAACAAAATAATAATCATCTAAAAATAAAATTTAAAGTTTACAACATTCCTAAATGTTTAATAAAAATTAACATGTGGTCATACCGATTTGAATATATAAACAGTGCACTGAATAGTTAAAAAAGCTTATTAATTTTTTTTTATATTTTGTGAGTTTGATAATCTAGAAGTAAAAATCAAGATTTAAAACAATTTATTCTTCTAAATATATCATACCGATTTGAAATATATTTTTGTTCAAAAAAGATATCTTAGTATGAATTGACAGATACAAGATGGTTCAAGAAATAAAAAAAAATTAAGAATTATAACTTTATTTTTTTCCAAAATATATAATTATAATTCAAGCAATGAACTAGTCCTAAGAGTATTTTTTTCGTTATTCTAAAATCTTATTCTCGATATTTATTACATCAGGTTTCAATTTATGTTAGAATGGAAGCACAACTTGCAGAGTATCTAATAATTTATTCTTCTAATTCTAATCAAATCCCGATTAGTTTGTAGTTATCACTGCCTAATTTGTTGTTTTATGTTAAGAATCTAGCCACCAGAATGCAACCTCCGTGTAGATAGCGGCTGGTTTGCAATTGAACACAGGTTTGTTTTTTCCTTTTATTTTTCATTTGTCAATGTCAGGTGATAACAGCAGACACAGTCCAGCCATGTTTAAGCGTACAAGGTGACCTTTTTCCCTTTAGAATTGGAAGGTTTGTGCTTCAGACAAGGATAATGGCCCTGACAATTTAATTTTCATAATTTCTCTTGTCCTCTTCATGCCCCATACGAACAAGAATGAGTTGGTTTCCTCTATGTTTATGTGGTGTACCATTTCCTACTAAATTCAAGTTTGTGGTTTTTTTTTTTTGCTTTCTTCATGTCTTTGATCTTGTTTAAGTTAAACTAGGCGGTGTTTTCTAGCAACGTCCTCTTTTAGAGATTCCAATTTCTATACTTGGAAAAACTTTTAAGGAGCGGGTTTGGACATTTGATGCGTGCGATGATTTTTCTTTTTACATTTCTTCTTTCATCAAGTCTGCTCGGTCCCAGTCCCAGTTTATTTCTACTGGCCATTCCCAAAAGTCCAAGCAAATGCTGAAGAAGATGGCTATCATTTTTCTCGTTTAAATTATTTTAATTTTCTAATGTGAGTAGTTAATTAGTTGACTTGCAAACAGGTGGGGATAAATACATAGTTATTTGATGGATGGCATACTCAAGTGAGAAAGGGAATGCTAATTCTATAATTATTGAAAAATAATTCTAGTTTAATTATGTAGTATTTTATTTGGTTTTATGACTCGTGATCAAAATTCGATGACAGACATATATTACTTAATTAATTTCAATACCTATGTGTATACTCTTCGGATCACATACGAACGAGATTTATTTGTATTGATGATTTCCTACAAACATAAATTCGAGGGATGATCGTAAGGATATATATGTGTGTCGTATCTCATAATTATCCAAGTTCTATCAGAAATTAAAACCAAGACAAATTATGTTAATTAATTTGGGGAATAATTGTTTATGGCCGTAGCTAGCAACAAAGGGAATCATAATCCTGATAACTATATATCAGCAGGCGTTTAAAAGGCAATGTAGATTTTAGAGTTCGACTTCTTCCCAAAAAGAAAAAGATTTTAGAGTCATTATCAGATTAAATAATGCCTTTAAATAGAGTGCTCGAAACAGCAGGAACCATCTCCCTCCGCACAATTCTTGCGCATCCCACGCGAATTTTGATCCTAATTAGTAGAGTTTGATCATACGCAAAGCAAAGACAATAACTTGTCCATCTTGTCCAATTTTGTTTGGTCAAACCAGGGTATTTCAGGCGCTGACCCAGACTAATTCCTCAGCCCGGATAGCAAGGCCTCCCCAAACATCTTTCTGCAAACAAAAAAGAGGGTCGAACCCCCAATCACGTAAGCGACGAGAGCATGCCTACCACTTCGCCAGGACCTCTTGGGTACCATCTTGTCCAATTAAACATTGATTAATTAAGTTTCCAACAAAAAAGTTAAATAAAAAACAGTGATTAAGTTCAAGAAAATGCTCAAATCCAAGATCTTTTAATAAATTAATAAAAAAATATTAATATTAGTTGAGCAACAACAGGAAACCAGATGTCTTATAATCTTTGCTTGTATTTATGTTTTATTTGATGTGATATTATTTTCCATCAAGAAATGCTTGCTCTATTCGTTAATTAGAAAGGTGGCAACGGCTCGTCCTCAAGTAGTAAGTGCAGCATGAGCTTTATGCATTGTTTTTTCGAGGCGTACGTGGCCCATTCAAGAGCAGAAGGGGAAAGAACATGGGAAAACGTCTATAAAAAAAGGCTTTGCCCCTGTCATTCTCTCACAAAACCAAATTCAAAGTCCCCTTGCATGGACCTCTTAAGCAGTGTTGTGTCTCGGGTCACTTCAGGAGCTGAAAGCAGATTCGGAGGCCAAGGGAGAGAGCACCATGAGAGCATCTTTTAGATATGGAAGCCTAAAAAAGCAGCAGGCTTTTTCGAAGTTCTAAATAAAAAGGAGAGAAAAGAAAAACACCCTTCCTATAATGAAAAACAACTTTTCATTAAGGCATTGAGGTAAGCACTTTCGTCTTCAAGAAGCATCCTCGGAGGTGAGAGAATGATCAGCTCATAAATTTGAAGAACAAAAATATGCCAAAGACACGAACACAAACAACTTTTGTTCTCCTAAAAAATTGTTTGGTGCGTCATTAACCAAACCCTCATTGGACATCCATTTTTGATTCATCTAAAAGCACAAACAGGCATAACCCTTTATGCCCAACATAAATCACAAAAAAAAAAGGATCCCATATATGAAATTATTATAATTAAGTACAAGAACACGGTTTCAGTTGAATCACAAATCATAATTATAATTACTCATAGATCTACCCCTTTAGAAATGCATTCTCATCTCTTGTTGATTTGTTGGGTATTTATACATAATTAGTGAAGGCTCTAAAATTTCCTAAATTTATTTTTCCTCTAGAATCAAAGTTACGATTATGATCTTTACTTTCTTAACCTCTTTTTTTCACAGAGGTTCCTTGAGCTAGAGCTGCACTACCTGAATCTTATCCTTCTCCCTATCTAATTGATCGAGAACTTATTATCATTATTTTCTTGGGGGTGCTGATGAGTATCTGTTAATGGGACCACTAGATTGTTCCGTTTTGCATCCCAAACGTTTATCGACTGATGAACTATATACACAGAATGCATAATATTAATATTTCTGGCTTAAATAATTTCACAAAGGAATTCATTGTCATATATTCCTTATCGGGCATAATAATAATTGCAGCCTTTATTCATATATCTAGCTAGTAATACTATTTGTTACAATCATCAGTATATTTCCGAGACAATTTTCAAACAATCATTTGCGTTTAAATAAGGATATATATTCACGAGAAATGTTTAATCACATCCTTTCCCTCCAGTCGAATTCAAAATCCATTTGGCCTATGCTAGTTTTATCTCTTGCCAGCTAGTGTATTTATGTTGGGATTGAGCTCCCCAAAATGAATAGCATGATAAATCATGTTTTACCTGAAAATCTCATCAAGCACGCGGCAATTTATTAAAATCGTTGGATAAATCCAAGACCTCTATAGAATTTCTCCGTTTTATTTACGAGTCTTGAGGTGCGTATGGGTGTGCGTGTGCAAGAAAAGTTCATGCAATTTTTTCCTTGTCTTTGATCTCTTTCTATACTTTTATAGATGCTTGCCAACCATATCTTCCCAAACTCTCCTTTAAGTTTCCTTCGCTGTTTTTATTTTCACTCTTTCTATCCTTTTCTTTGTGCAGCTTAGAAACAACGCATTCTTTGAATCCCACACATTTTCTTGTTATATTTTCTTTTTCTTTTTCTATCCAAAACCCCAAAGTAAGCACTCATACTTGGTAGGCCCTCCAATAACAGAAACCCAAATGATCTTATTGGTCTCCCACCTCTCTTCATGCTCAAGACTCTCTGTCTCATATATTTGGTGGAGATATGGCTCCACGGGGACTTTTGCATGGATTTGTTGGCTAGTTTCAAAACCAAGGGTTTTAGTTTTTCTTTCTATCCCTATCTTCTTCTCTTATGGCCGTCCTTTTGATTTATGGTTGTCTCATCAAGGTCAACTCAACATCACTTCTCATGTCTTTTTCATAATTTCTTTTTTCTCCTCCTCCTTGCTGTTTGTCATTCTTAATTTCTCCTAAAAAATAAAACTTGGTCAAGTATGGTTCGTTCTAATTCTTTCTTCCTTGTTTTTGCCAATGCCTTAATAAAATCAAAGGGAAATGTACGTTTTAAATATTGACGAGGTCATCTGCATGCATCCAAACAAAACTTTTGTCCATTGCGATTCGTAAGCTTGCTTCCGGGATTTCTTTTTTATTATTTATTTTTGTGAAGTGAATGCACATTTTTTTTCTTTTCAAATACATGACTGGAGCTTTGGAAATTAGTTAGCTATATGTCAATCCCTTAAATCAATGCAAATTGCCACGCTCACTATCAAATCTTGTCAGGTCTATTTTAATAAAAATAAAGAAAAAATTGAGAACATATAAAGAAAAAAAAAAGTATCATGAGGATTCAGTACTAAAACATGCATGTGTGACAATTCTTCCAATATCTCAAAAGAGTTGATAAATTGAGTCCATAAAAAACTAACAGGAGCGTAAGCCAGCTAGTGCAATGAACCACTGGGTTTTGGACGTCTTTTATATTGTGGCCAAGTTTTAAAAGTAAAAAAAGAGAAAGAGAAAGGAAATAAAAGGATGCAGACGAACATACCGTGGGTTAGACAATCCAGGCATGCCGTGTGTTATCTATTATTGGATAGAAGATTAAAAGCAGAAGCATACAAAAGGCCAAGAAGGAGAAATTACACAAACAAGTCCACATGAAATCACAAGAACTTGCAAGTACTCTCAAGCCTCTTTGGACCATGTCTTTATGTGGTGGTTGCCCTCGAGAAATAATTGGATAACTATGGATTCTTATACAATTTGAACTCTTTCGGCTATGGGATAAGAGATCAAGTCATCATGACTTGGTTTTCCTCACTTTTATGATAGTTCGGACGGCACTAAAAGGTTGAAGTAGCAATGATATTGACTGCATTTTGCCACTGAAAACCACTACACAAGTACTGGTTGGTGGGTTTAATTTCTTTTTGCGCTTGTCGTTCCTGGGCCTCTTTAATTTCTTCCTGGACTAGTTAAGTTTGGCGTTGTTGAGGCCATATTCTTTAAAAGAGAAATGTACAGAATAACAAAAAATTGATGGCCAACAGCTCGAAGCTGAGTGACAGTATGATATAACTGGTGTGATTGAGGATGGGGCCGACGCCATAGTCGAATGGACGGCATGGCCTTGTTCTGTTTTGTCAAAGTCATTATCAAAACCATCTAGATAAGAAAGAGATATGTGCATTAATTAAACCATAATTATTATTACTATAATAGGTATAAGATAGTTACATAAGACCATACTTTTAGGGTTTGGAGCATGCCCAATGTATTCTTAGACCAGTTTTCTCACGTTAAT
>Ga0325414_1006163_pt1 | contig 12697 bp, 9 predicted proteins | sample PopdelMetagenome_8_FD_206183 | JGI IMG/M metagenome (GOLD analysis project Ga0325414, IMG submission 206183) | Populus deltoides microbial communities from Bellville, Georgia, United States - Leaf-PdKOR-R3 | ecosystem: Host-associated > Plants > Phyllosphere > Phylloplane/Leaf | place: USA... | reverse complement strand
GTGGTGCTTTGGTGATAAAAGCATGGTATTTGTCATTTTCTTTTGTTTGTGACAGTCAATTGTGGTAGACTACTTGTTTTGCGTGAATAATGCAATAATTCTAGCTTTCTTTTTTAAAATAAGGTTTATATTACGGTAATTTTAATTTTCTCTACTATAATAATAAAATAATATCATTTTAAATAAAAATTAAAATATATTTTTACAGATTACTTGACTAGATCAATTAACTAGACAAATTAACAATAAAAATATATAGATTAAGTTTTTTTTTTAATTAACGTGAGTGTCCGAGTTAGCTTGCGCGTACCTCAACTAATCTGACAAACCCTGAAGTTAACGACTATATAAGCCTCCAGTGGCAATCATATTAGTAACTACAGTGCTCGAACATGAGACTACAGGAAAAACAAATTTCTTAATCACAAATTCTTATTACTAGGCCACTTATCAGCAAGTTAACGATTTCAACTAAATCGAATTTGATAGCTATCAATAAATAAAAAATATAAATGGAAGTTATAATGTAAAGTGAAATACTAGCATGCTTTTTAAACTGTAAATTAGTATTATTTTCTTCTTGTTTTTTTTTCCTCAAAAATTTGAAAATCAAATGAAACAACTTGTTCGCTTTCATATTTTTTTTCCTCAAAAGAATAAAAACTAGCAATTATCCTTACAAAAAACTTTTAAGAATCAAACAAATCGGTTTTCAAAACTAATTTTTTGGAGCATCAATGGGTTCGAGATATTAAGAAATGAGCTTGAACCATGTGTGGGTCGGATGTATTGGGGCAGTGAACCCCTTGTCGGGCTAATGGAGAAAACAAAGAAACTTAAACCAGGCCCGGTGGCCACTGGCCGGGTCATCAATGACCAATGGCTATGAGCCAACAATTTCTCAGGATTGACCGGGCGCTGTCTCAGCTCAAGGGGACCCTATCTTACTAGGCTTGGTTCTGCCCACGCCCATTGCGAACAAGGCCTTCAATATGTTTGGGCAGGCTACCTTACTCGACTATGCTTCTATTTTCTCTTACATGGACTCCAGTTCTGGACCCCATTTCATAGTTACAAAATAGGGTAGATCTGGTTGGATTGATTTTTTTTTTTTTAAATCATTTTAAACATTGATGGTCAAACATAGAATTCGATTTACTCAACAAAAACTAGATTTAAGTGAGGCCTAACCAGGTCAATTCCATTAAAAATATTTGTCCAAAAACTAGGATTTGATGAGGGAAAGGCATAGTTTCACGTACAAAGTTTCCGAATACTAAACTGATCCAATGATATCATTTTTTTTTATTAGAATAATGAGATGATTTTCATTACCAGGAACAAATATAAGGGGCAAATTGAATAATTAGCATACAAAATAAAAAGAGATAGTGAATTAACACATCAGTAAAAAGTTTTGAGGAAAGAGGATGTTTTAAAATATCACGATTTAGAAACGTGATATTTTATCACGTGTCATAATTCAGAATTATGACATTAATTAAATTCTGGTAATGTTAAAAATAACAATTTTATCGGTTAAACCGATTAATTGGTTGATTTTGAAAAGCAAATGACAATTAATGTGTGAACAATAACTTTTTGATATTTTAATTGGAGTCTGTTTTTTAGTCTATAAGTTGGATAAAATGTATATTTTGACTCATAAAACATATTTGGAAGAAAAAATTTATAAAATTATGATTTTTGTGTGAACCAGTCGATTAGTTTATACAACTAGTTCAACCGACCGACGGGTTGAACCAGAGGATTGACAGTGAGGCTACTGCCCCTCTCAGCAACAAATTTTTAACAACAAAATTCTCCAACATCTAAATCCAACAAAATATATTTCTTATAAAATTTATTATTTATTATGTTAATCTGACATTTAATTTAGTTAATTATTTTATAGAGTTAAAAATCTTCCAATTTTAAACAAAATTTAGGCAAAGATTTTCCCATATAGAAACTATACCTAAAATTCTATCTTGCTTTAAAATACCCCGCAAAGAACCATAATAACTAAACTCAATAAATTTTGACATTTTATAATCATAAGTAGCCCTAGGAATGCAAATAAAAAAAACATATATACATGCAAAATGAATCTCAAATACTTAAATAATACAACTTTCTAGTAATTCAAATCCTAAAATATATCAACATAACTCATCTATCTATCTATGTCTACGTCGTCTACTAGATGATCCAAACTAAATAATAGCACGACTAGATCCAGCTCTGACCTCTACTTGAGTGGCCTCATCTTCTACCACAACATCATCAAGAATTAACCTCTCTCCAAAAGTTTCAAGTCTAGTGCAGAAAATATTAAACCACTGAGATGCATAAGTGTATCCTTTGTTTTCTTTGTCAATATTACATAGAACAAATACAGCCTCTCGACCTTCCCATATCATGAAGCCAACCTAATATTAATAAAACATTAATGTTAAATTAAAATATCAATAAATAAAACTCAATGTTTAAAATATATTAATTATAAAAAGATTTGATTACTTATGATATTTTGAATCTGGAACCTGCTTGGGATCCTAAGTAATGACCCGACATGTGATACTCATGTACCTAATCAATTACTCCTCATTTGTAACCACATGATGCATATATGTAAAAAACCTCATTTCTTCGTGCATCCCACTATGATATATAAGCTTCATAGTGGCTTAACCAATCTTAATCAATATTTTTACTCCAATTATTTATAGCATACAAAATATCACTTGTATCGATGTCAATTAGAATGTGTTGTCTATAGCTAAACAGTCGCATTACTTGATTTGAGCAATGAAGCTCAACCTTATCAAAAAAATATTAACGAGATGCCCATATATTCATCCTATTAGTGCAAATAGTTAAAACAATCACCAATCTTTCATTCGAATAAGGCATTCACGTGACTTTTAGAGTATAAGTTTCTTAAATATTAAACAACAACAATTCAGTGAAATTAAGTTTTCTTATTTAATAAATGGTTCAAAAAACACCTAGATAGCATGCTGCTTATCTAGCTTGTTTCGATAAAATGTCAATACATGTATTGGATTACTATCAAATACTCTACCAGTATACCACCTAACATTACAAATTTGTCAGTTTAATTATATTTTTTAAAGTTGAAATTAGATAATATAAATGCATATAATTGCAAAATAACTTTGCAATACATGCATCCTAATTGGAGTTGAAGTGTAACCCCTACAGTTTGGATAGTCATAGGCGACGATCTAGATATTTAGGGTCAACCCACTATAAGATGCTCTTAGGACCATAATTGCTATTAAATAAAAAATGAGTTGTTTATTTCATGTTAACAACAAACATTTAAAATGTAAATAACTATTTTGAATTCTTTTGATTCATATTTATAAAAGTAGCAAACATCCCCCAACCTGTTTATCTCCCTTCATACATACAAGACATAGATGTTTGTACAAGCATGTCAACACATTAGATCCCTAACTATATGTAGGAATGATGTCGAAATCATGTAGGGGCATCATATAAATTAAAGGCACATATCTCCCTGCGAGGTCTGTGAATAATACACTGCTAAAAAAATAAAGTATATATGCTCTAGCATACCTATATAACACATTAGAATTATCATAATAATTCACGCATACTTAACAAATAATCAACACATTCAAATCATAATAACTATTTGGTACCCTTGTAAGACCTCGTCGTTAGCATCATCTGATGGTGTCATAAATATATTCTAAATCCATTTAAGATGTATCTCACCCCTTTTAATTTAGAAATAAAGGGTGACAATTCAAATGACTGCTTGCATAATATAATCTAATTTTGAACGCCAATAGATGTGAGTGCCTAACCATCAATAGAAAATGTAAACAAAATTGTCATCTCTTGTAATGTCGATATCATCTCCTCATACCTAGGATAGAGTGTGTGTGTCTCACGCCTCCATCGCTCAATCAGTATATGGATCAAGTCGTGGTCAAGCTTGATATGTTTTAGACAACTAACATACAAAAAACTTATATGGAATACATATGGCTGAACTTGTTCGTGTAGTTTCATCCATCGGTGTGTACGATAATAAATTGTGGTCTCATCCTGCATAACAATTTAAAATATAAGTATATAAATATACATAAGACCTACAATGTTAAGTAAATTAAAAATAAATATTCTTACAATGCCAACAAAAAATCTTTCGATTGATGTCTATCCTGCAATCGTAGAACATGTGTCAACGGGTCCAGTAGGTATGTACTGTGACTCATGCTCTCCGCGGTTGTCATCGTCATGTTGTCTTGGAACATCATTGTCGTAATGTGGATGCTTATCATGAGTAGACGATCTGTCACATTGAGTGTGCGACATCCTATATAAATAGTACATGTGCTTGATGTGAAATTAAATAAGTTTAATATGCTTTACAAAAACATCATAATAGATATATGTTTTGTCATATAATTATAATATCAAGCATACGTTGTCAATTAAGACATGTTTTCTTATTATGGCTCGTGTCATTTCATATACCACACTTATAATGTGTATGACCCTCTCTTGTATCCATCTCGTTGTGCAAACGAGTAGACATTTGTCAACCATGCCTGAATTTCATCTAAATTAATCTGCTTCAACTCAAGGTCCAGTGTAATTATTTCATTCTAACTTGTCTGGTAATGGACAGAATGACATGTCATATGCTGATCTATAGCTCTGAATCGTGTAATGATCATCAACAAATTATGTAAGTCTAAGTGATTTTTGGCACAACATGTAAGAACATGTGAACATGGATAGTAGAATGTCTGTCACTCACCACATGTGCATGTTCTGTCATTCAATCTAATTGCTCATCTGACTTCTTTAACAACACTCAGTTTAATAGGAGTGTTGACATGGAACACCTGTTTCTCATAGTCAATAACATTGTAGTATGATCTCTTAATTTATCCCTGCTTATTGTTAATTCAATCTGAATTGCTATGGGAAAAATTATTCCATGTTGAATAAAATCATTAGCTTCATGTCTCTGCTTGACCCAATAACTATTACATGTGTAAAATATTAATTGCATTAGAGTTAAAACAATTATTTCACGAGGACCTTTCTGAACATGATTAAATAATTTTGAAAGATTAGTTGTCATATTACCATATCGGTAACCACCATCATAACATAAAGCCTATTTTTATTTTGGTTCATGTTCAAGTCATTCTTGATATGTTGTGTCCAACTTACACATTCTTCCATGTCACAAATCAAATTTATGCCTTAAAGGTTCATAACACATCTTCATAAAAAAAAATTTCATAGTTGGGTTTTCGAATTTATGATTGAAGTTGCTAATAAAATATCGCGCACAATATCTAATTTATAACATGTCTAAATTATCATTTAACAATAAACTACTATCGTTATTGTATGTGATACTACTGTTCACATCAGGAATAATAATGTCACCGTAATAACATAACATAAATATGTTATAAGACATTCTGTAAAAAAACAAAAACAAATTGGATTCTGGTTAATTAAACATATTAACTAAATTGCATTAATATAAACCTAATTGGCAAAATTTATAGAAAACTCAATCAAATTCCCAAAATTTAATATAAAAGCAAACTTGATCAAAATTAAATATAAGTCATAATACACTTTTAATTGATATTTTCATTCTCAATTGCATTAAATCAAACTCAAATTCATAGCAAATTAAAATAATTCAAAGAAAATACTGAATTCATCAACAATTTGATACAACGTGTAATTCTTCATAATTCTACTGCATTCATGTTCTATTGCAAGAAATCATCAAGTGCAGTTAATTACATTATTAGCTAATTCCAACAACTCACATAAAATCCCTAATTCAACAACTTATCCAAAATTAAACATAATACATAATTAATTCATAATTAAATTAACTTAATTTCAAGTTCAATTATATCAAATCAACCCTAATTAAAGGTATTCATGACTAATTTATCTTTATTTCAACAAGCCCTAAATTCAATCTAAACAATTATTTTGTTTCAACTAAAACAAACAAAAATTCATAGTAGTCTAGTATGTTTATTTTGCTTGTAAGACTAAAAAAAGATTTGGGCAGCGGTGGCAAAAAAAGGTAATGGTGGATTTTGAACGCAATAACATCCAAGGATGAGTTCAATTTTTTGGTGTTTTAAGGGGAGAAAAGGTGTTTGGGTTGGTTTTTTTAGAGAAATAAGGGTTGAGGGCGTCGATTTGGAGAGAAAAAAAAGTTGTTGTGTTTGTGTTCTCTGATCCGGGGAGGCATTTAAATTTTAATTGATGTTGCGGTTTAGAAAAGAGACATGTTAAGTTGTCGTCCTTTTGAAGCATGACAATTATCTTGTCACGCTTAGAAATAACAACATTTAATAAATGTCACATTTCAGAAGCGTAACAAAGTGAAAAGTATGTTATTTCATCAAATCTTTTTTAAATAACATTATTCTGCCAAAGCTTTTAGCTTACTATGTTATTTAAAAAAAAAAAACATCCAATATAAGCCTAGGCTTGATAAAATCCTAATAGGGTGGAGTCCTAATGTAATAGATACGTAAAGTGGCAGTCCGAACAATATATAATAGTTGAAATAGAACCTAACATAGATTGACACTAGTTATATGACCCGCACTCCACTGCAAGTCAAACATTTGAATTTTCTATAAAAAAATTTTATATGTAGGTTTTTTGAATGCATTTTTATTGTTCAAAATTTTTTAGTGCAAATAAAAAAATTTATGCATACATGTAATGAAATAAACCGAGAATTATGTGTGATAATTAATAAATAAAAAGTCATTAACAATAACTAAAAATAAAACTTAAAAAATCAAGAGATTGGTATAGATCAAGATATTTAATATTATAAGAAGGAACATTTACCCGGTTATGTTTTTTAAATTTTATTTATTACAATATTTTTTTATTAAATCAAATGATAATAGAAATATACAAACACATTAAATTGATTAAATAAAATAAAAAAAAAAAATATTATACAATGCTACATATATTAGAAATATTATTTGAAAATAATCATTTTTTTATTTTAAAAAATATAGTTCATCTATACAAAAGATTTATATATATATATATATATATATATATATATATATATATATAAATCAGAAAAAACTCTTTAAAAATTAAATACATAACCAAAAAATAATCATACTTTAAAAGAGGCTCTCTATGCAAAATAAAATAGAGAAGGTATTAATCTAAATATAAATACTTTTTTGAAAAAAAAAACATATAAAAAGAAGCATTCATTGAAAACAATATAGGCAAAAAAAAAAAAAAAAGTCAAGCATTACTAGGCCTAGCAAGTCAGACCAGCCCGTCTGACTCATTTTGTTAGGGTTCATGGGACTAGGCCCTTATGTTTTTTTGTTGAACCTGGGGTGGACGACAATCGTTTTGAAAAAAAAAAATTAGAGGACGAGTCACTTGTTGAGGCAGACGACGCGTCATCTGATCTTACCCAAATTTCAGGCATCACAGTGGCTGGAAAATCAGAGCTTAAGTTTTGTTTACTTGAAAACCCATTTTTCAGTCCCTTTTTTTTTTTTAACCAATGATAACTTATTTATGGCCTTAAAAAATCAAAAAACCAAAATCAACCTGAAACCATAAATCAACTTGAGCTCAAATATGTTTTTTTGAATAACTTTAAAGGTAAGAAAAAAAAAACACCTTATATGAACCTCCCTCATCAAAAAGAACAATTTGACACAAATATCGTTCATTTTGGTGGTTTAAATCGATGTTAACGACATATTTCTTTCTCTATTGTCGGAATCTGACGACCTCTCTTTCATCTCTCAACAAGGACTAAAAAATAACAAAAATAAAATTTTGTATCAAAATTGAATTTGAAAAATATTGAAGTGTTAAAGTTGTATAATCTACGTTATTTTTTATTCAGGGATCATAATGCATCTTTTTTTTAAACTTATAGCACACCATCCATGTTTGGTGTCGTTTTCATTTAGGTCCCTCCTTTTTCAACCCCAACCTTTCATAAGAAATTAAAGTCAATTGATCTTTAATTAAGACTAAATTAAAAAAAATGAAAATTAAATTGATAAAATAAAAAATTTTACATAGTCTATCTTCAATAATATATAAAAGGATGAACGATAAGATCGTGCATAAAAAAACCTATGCATTTTAGTAAAAAAACCCCCCAAAATTACATATTACAAGAAAGAAATTGATAGAACCACACAATCTACTTAAAAAGTAAGTCCAAGGTCCTACAAGAACTAATCGAAACTGGATCATTCCTTGAGCCATGCCTGCCCCAGCTTCGGCACCCAACCATTTGTCACAAAAGTTTCCTTCTCTGCAAGTGTGGCTGATGTGAACTTCCAAGTCTCTGAACCACAAATCTTTTATTTTATTAGTACAGGGAGAACTCCTGCAAGAACTCCTGCATATAGGATCCTCCCGTCTAACCTCTTATGAGAACGTTTAGAAAACGCGGTTGCGGTTATATTTTTAAAAAATTTTAATTTTTTTTTTAAAATTTAATATAATTTATATGTTTTGAACCGTTTTGATGTGTTGATATCAAAAATAATTTTTAAAAAATAAAAAAAAAATCATTTACATGCATTTTAGCACGAAAAGTTATTTGAAAGCACCCGCAACCATACTGTCAAACACACTCTATATGTCTTCAACATGATTTACTACGTGAAAATCATATTCTAAATTGAATTTCTTATTGCCTTTTTCATTGCAAGCTTGTATTTTAACTTTTAGATATCGTTTAATTACTTATTTTTAGATAGAAGAAACAAAGATAATAGGAATAAAAATGATATACTTTTTTATACTATCTGTTTTAAAAAATAAAAAATATATTTTATAATTATTTACATTTTTTTTTTATATATATCCCTTCTATTCTAAAACATTAATTAAATACAAAGTTAAAAACAGATGAAAATCATATTTTGAAACACATTATGTACATCAATTTGATATACTAAATTAACTTGAATATTAATCTCGAGATTTAAATTCAAATTATTGAGAAAAAATATAAAGCAAACTTTTTAATTACAACTCTTATCTCTCAAAATTATCTTATAAAAATGCTAATACACACACAAACCCAAAACATAAATAATGATGTCAATATGGCATTGATCAAAAGTTTGGAAATGTAACCATCTAGTAGATGATCTAGTAATAAAAATTTGGGATTAAAGAATTTGTTCATTCTATAGTCTCATGTTCGAGTCCTGTGGTTGCTAATATAATGGCCACTGAAAGCTTACATGATCATTAATTTCAGGACCCGTGGGATTAGTCGTGATACGGACAAACTGACCCGGACACCCACATTAATAATAATAATAATAATAATAATAATAAAAGTTTGGAGATGAATCTATATTACTAAACTACTTGATTTAAATATGTTTTAAATCACAATCATCCCTGCATTTTGCCTCACGCAACTGGTACATGTTTCACGTATACTTCAATGCTGGCACGTGGCACCTAATTCTAATATGGATCCAATATTAATTCTTAACGTGCATTTCATCATTGACTATTTTTTATTATTCAAATTGTCTTGTGTCTTGAGTAATAATTTATAAATGATGAGCGAAGCTAAATAGTAAAAACACTAAATAAACATAGAAATTTAATGAGTGAAAATGATTTGTAGTTTTATTATTTTTAAAATAATATAGAAGTCTACCTCTTAGAAAGTTTATAAAACTTTAAATAGATCAATAACCATATCTTAACTAGAAAACAAAATAAAAATATAAAAAATAATCATAAAATTTAAAACAATACATGAAATTGAAAATTAACAAATAAAATAATAAAATTTGCCCATATTGAGATTTTATACGAGATTTTTTATATCTAAAGTCGACGGTTTGCATAGCAATAGCAATATAATAGCTACTTTAAAAAAATAAATTTTAAAAACTCCTGTAAAAATTTAAGTTTGATCTAACGATCAAATCAAAAGTTACAATATTTTTAACTCTTATTTTTAACTCAACGACCAGATCTTTTCTTAACTCTAGATATATCTCACTAATTTATAAATATATATATATATATATATATATATATATATGCTTGACTATTCAAATAATATAGATTCTGGTCTATAAAAAATTCTCACTACATGTTACCACAAATCTGGCTAGATAAATAAGTTATGTTCCTTTGACTTTGTTGCCGTTTTTTAATACATGAATGAATGCATGAAATCTTATCTTATTCCAACACAAATTAGATTCCAAGCTAATACAATACAAGATTGATTTAGATTTTTCCTCCTTAGGTACGGAATTGTTTTTTTTATTATTATTTTCTAATATTTTTTTAACGAACTTTCATGTAGCTAGAATTTTTTTTTTTTTTTATGTGTGTGTTCAAGTTGTTAACAGGTTAGTGCAGGCAATCTAAGACATGGTGAGGTCCTAGGTTTAAGACCTGTCCTTGGATGTTTTGTATAATTTCTAATTCTTGTCTTTGAGTTTTCATCAATGAAAAAATTGTTGTAATCTAGCACACCAAATCCTAAGATTTTAAAGATCAATTATCGGAGAAATGGATCTAAAAATACCCAAATATATTTATAAATATATATGAGAAAATTACTTTTAAAATTTAAATAAAATAAAATTATAAAAAAAACTTAGCATAAAAATTAGAGTTTTTACAGAAGAGTTGATGATTGACCATTAAAAAAAAATCACATTAAAAACAAGAAATTTTCTAATGTTATTTATTAGATTAACATGATTGTTCGGATCAGTTTGCGGTAACCTCGATTAATTCTAGAGACCATAAAATTAAAAATAATGTAAGTCTTCAGTGACTTTAAAATTTATACAGAAAATATATAGGAGGAGAAAAAATAAAATAATGATTAAGAAATGCTATCTAGCCTGGCTTCTAATGATTTCACCTGGTTTTCATGGCATTTGACCGGCTTTGGCTGATTTAGCTAGTTTTTCTTGCTAAGAATTGCTCGTGCTTATGATAATATGCTATAACTAGATGGAATTGCTCCTTTGCATGGGTGATTGTGGCATATTTATACACCAAGAACTTGAAATTTTTTGTAAAAAAAAGAGAGATTATATTTATGCAGTTGCTTATCCTTGAATTTTTTGTAGCTGCAGATCAATGAACAAGGCCACAATAGCAACTGGCCTAATCTAATCAATAAATAACCACCCACAATAAATAATCAGAAAACAGAAACTTTGGAGAGTAGGAATTGCACGAGAGGACATCTAAAAATGCTCCAAATGACTTCACAAATCAGTACCATGTTACATTTATCTGGTATAGGTCCTCTGATTACCGGTAAGATCCAAGGATATTAAAGAGACTTTGGAGTGATTTGATGTAGAATCTGGGTTTGAGGAGAAAGAAGCCGTCTTCCATATATAGGCTTGATGCTTCATCGTCTGAAGAAATATCACCTGGCCTGACTTGATCTGATTTGTAAATCGTGTGAAGAGAAAGAAGCGGTCTTCCATGGGAGGAGACATGGCTTGATTTATGGAGATTTAAAGATTTACTTTGCATGGATCTGAAGTTGCTTGGTTCGATTTGACTTCATATAAAAATTTGGACATTGGAAGATTTTATTGACTTGGTAAGCAACTGTACCCGAACTCAAATTGAAAAAAACTTGGTTAGATTGAAAAAAATCGAACCAAATTAATTTGAACCGATTTTTATTATTTTTTATAAAAATCAAACCAAAACATTGAGAATAATATTTTTTTTTAATTTTTTTTCTTGCATCATCAGAAGATCGAAACACAAAACCATAACATGGGAAATAAACCTAGGATCTATAGGAAGTACCTTGGGATATTATTATGAGTCATAAAACATTGAATTTATTATGGTTGATGGGCAATGCTCTGTCTTTCCTTTAAGAGATGTTCTTGTGGCTAGTATTAAATTGGCACTAGTCTCCATACCCAAGATAGGTAGATGGGTTTTCCTTCGTCTTCCACACAGGGCAATGAAGAATGAAGACACGAAAGCAGACAAAATGAGTAATGGCAGCAAAATGATGTCTGTAGAACGAGACATGTTTGATGGTTAGGTAAGAGTTAATGTTTAGAATGTTTTTTTATTTAAAAATATATTAAAACAGTATATATTTTTTATTTTTAATATTTAATTTTAATATAAACACATCAAAACAATCTAAAACACAAAAAAAAATATTAATTTAAAACTAGATTTTTTTTAAAATTCAAAAATATAATCGGGCTAACAGTTTCTATTTTCTAAATAAGGTTCGTTGTCTCCTCCTTATCAACTGTGCGTGTGTGATCTCAATAATTCTTTCATCCTTTTCTATAAAAAAAAAGCCAAAGAAAAGTGACAGGTGAGGTCTTCTCTGCATGCACATACTGCTGCATAAATAAATAAATAAATAAATAAATAAATAATGGTTCTGATTGGAAGTAAGTTCTGCTTCACATGAAATTCCTGGACGAAACAGTGCTAACGTTGCTGCTTCCTTTTCTTTTAAAAAAGTATTTAAATGGGTAGATTTTCATCCATGAATTATCACGGGAGTTCAAGACAAAAACTGCATGCAGCCAATAAATCCATAATTACTCAGTCAAATGACGTATAT
>Ga0325414_1006162_pt1 | contig 12697 bp, 5 predicted proteins | sample PopdelMetagenome_8_FD_206183 | JGI IMG/M metagenome (GOLD analysis project Ga0325414, IMG submission 206183) | Populus deltoides microbial communities from Bellville, Georgia, United States - Leaf-PdKOR-R3 | ecosystem: Host-associated > Plants > Phyllosphere > Phylloplane/Leaf | place: USA... | reverse complement strand
CGGTCATCACTTGCATTTAGTTCCAGAACCCTAGACTTGTAGAGTTCAGGCCTGTAAGAGATTGTCATCAATGCAGAGAACATTTTCCAACAAAAAAACACAGAGAGTATTGCTATAAAATTAGCAGTACCCGTAGAGCTGGTGTGCGATAGCCAGGGCAGTGGTGGTTTTTCCGGTACCAGGTGGGCCATAAAAAAGCTTGTGTGGGCACTGCAAAAAGGGAAAAAAAAAAAAGCAGAGTGGTAGAGCTAGGGTTTCAACTGAAAAAAAAACACATATATATACAGTAAAATTGAAGGGGTAATAGATAGTGAGAATCTGCATCTCGCTCACATTTGCGGTCTCGAGAGTGTTAGTGAGGACGCGAACAACCTCATCTTGGTGAGCTACATCCTTTATTTGCTTTGGTCGACTGCCCAAAATAACAAATAAAAAATCAGTGTTTTAACAGAAACGTAAATACTATAATTAAAGGAATTGAAGAGGGATAATTTATTTAGTTACTATTTCTCCACCCATGGCTGTGAGCTCTGCAATAATGGCGCCATGCCCCTGTCTTAGGTTTGTTTGTGAGAGATGATTGATAAATTGTAGGGAGGGAGGGTGTTCCAACTTTTCCCGCTTTTAGTAGAGTTTCGGCCTTTGGGCCGTGGGTTTGTTCTGTACAATGGTTGTGATGTCGAGTACCATGAAACGCAGCGTTTTCTATTTATCCATACGATAAAAGTAAATTGGATTTAATGAGAGACCATGTCTCTTTACCTGACACGTTTCATGCTGATGTGGTTTGTTTCCATGTTGTACACACTTGACATGTGTCATGTTAACATTACTTCTATTTTACTTTTTTTTGAAAAATTACCATGAGTTTAGTCTTTTTTTTTATTTTCCTTAATTTTTTTAAAAATCATAATTTACATCCTATTAATAAGTTAATAAAATTTTACGTAAAAAAACATTAATGTAAAAATTGATTTATTTATAAAATTATCATTATATTTCATTTAATAATTAAAAGATTATTATTGGAATAAAATAAAAAATATATATTTATAAACACGTAGATTTGCAGACACCCATTTCACCCTCTTTTTCATTACTTTCCAAATCAGCATTAAAATCTAGGAACTAGAATAAAAAAATTTATCAAAACATTGTAATTTTTTATTCAAAAATATATTAAAATAATATTTTTTTTATTTTAAAAAAATATTTTTAATTTCAAGACATTAAAATGATTTGAAAATATAAAAAAATATATTTTTAAAATATAAAAACCATTGAATATTTTTTCCTCTTGTCTCTCTTCTAAACAATGTCTGATTTCGAGCGTATTTGGCAGTGTGGTTGCGAGTGCGTTTCAAATAACTTTTCGTGCCAAAATACATGCCAATGATGTTTTTTTATTTTTTAAAAATTATTTTTGACATCAGCACATCAAAACGATTCAAAACATACAAACCATATTAAATTTTAGCAAAAAAACTTCAAATTTTTTAAAAACACAGCCACAGCCGCAGTCACATTCCCAAACATGCTTTTCCTACTCTCTTTTGTCTTTTCATTCCTAATGTCACTTCCTCACGTTCATCTTAATATAATTAACATGTTTTCTATACAATAATAGTAAAACAAATACACTAAGATGTGATGCTTCAAATACCTAACATGTCTTATGCGAGCAAAAACAATTTACCTTGTCAAATATAATAATTATTATTTTTTAATACTTTTTACTTTTAAATAATAATAATATAATTAATCATTGTGATATTAAATGATATTAATTACTACTATTAATACATATTATAGCTGTTATTAGCCATTCTATTTGGCTATTAAATAGAAGAATAATTGTAGTGATATTGATATAATTAATAATTGTAATATATAATTTAATTACTATTAATATTAGATCTGTTTTTTGCACTACGATTGCGAGGTTGGATCTAAATTAGATTACAATAATGATTTACCATATTCATGGGATGTTTCTTCTTACCAACCTTTTAAAAAAACATTTTCAATTTAGACGACTCAAACATATCATCTAATACAATTACATGTTAACATGGGATTACTTCCATCGTAACCATAAGATCCAAAAGGAAACATAAGCTATTTTTTATATCCATACTAAGAATTTCAATTTTTTTTATACATTCAAAATTTAAGAAAATCATGTTATGAAACTAATTGGAAGCAATTGTTGGAAATAAATAATTCATATCATTTTCTATCTGCACATAAAATGAAATGCCTAAACTTTTTTATAGCTTTGAAGGAACAAACCTAACATGCTTTATCCAAGTTAACCTAATGTAATAATTATCTCTTTATTAAAATTTTATCTTTTTTAATCTGAGATAACTTGTTAATATAGACTTAAACCCTAAAAAAGTAACAAACTACTCAACAATATGTAACCAAATACAAAAATAAACTAAAAATATTAATTTTTGTTGGTGTATTCTAAAATGAAACCTACTTGTTTCTCCTCTTTTATCTTAGCCTTGATGTAAGAACAGGTTACCACTTTGGTAATTCCAATACTAGTCTATGTTGACTCTTTTTTATTTGCAAAAAAAAGAATTGTTATGTATTATTTTTTTATCTATAAAAAAATAGTAATAGCAGTAGTAATTGTTAGGACTCAAATGAGTAAATCAAGTGTTTGCCATATCATTACCAAAGACTAATATTAATAGCATGTATAAGAGGTACAACCCTCTCCAAGGCATCGATAGCCAACTGAAAATTTAAGAGGAAAAATTGATTTATAATTCTACAAAACAACATCGTGATAATATATCCATAAAAATGTTGACTTTCCAAATAAGATCACGAATAGAAACAATGAGTAATTAGATTACACTCTCTAAGTAAATGACAAGGAGACCATATTATTGACTCAGTTTGTAGGGTCTTTCTACCAACTTTTCGTTTTAAACTAAAAGATTAGGTGTTCAAATGCATTTTCTTTAATGATTTGACAAATATTAAAAAAATCCAAGCTAACCAGTTTTACAAACCATCAATGACTTAGAAGCCAAGTTGACCCCCTCACCTAGCAAGCTTAACCTCCTAAGTAAGTACAACTTTATACACACAAGAATCCAAAAACCATAAAGAAGCAATTTAAAAAAGAACTAACAACGAAAACACTTCCAACCAATAACAACACGAACACACAACCCTTTTTAAAAAAAAACAAATCACATAAAAAATCTAAACCAAAAATAGATGTCATAATCAAAGTTTACTAAATTTAATTACAAATATATCTTATTAATAGTATACATTAGTAAACTAACTAACTAACTAACTAACTAACTATATATATATATATATATATAGAAAATAATTATTATGAAGAAACATTCATAATAATTAACCTGTGATGATTTATTTGTGAAAATATAGGTATTACATTAAATGGACCACACCTAAAATCAAGTCAAGTTATAATTGTTCAAGCCAACTCTATAATGCTAAGATTGGCTAAACCTTATTTAGCCACTCTAGAATTTAAAAATGGGATAACGCGCTCGATAAGGCATGAGTTTGAAGTATCATAAGTATTTCCTCATAGAAAATCCACAAATCTGATCAAATATTCTTTGTGCTTTGTGAGTAGACACACACACACATATAACCCCTGAAGTGGATGCTTAATTTGAGTTCTTTTGTCTCTTCTTTATCATAGGGTTTACTTTAGTTCTTACTTTTACTCTTAAAATTTAATAAAATATAAAAATAAATATAAATATTAAACTAATAATGAATGATAAACATTTATATTTTCCTTCATTTCTTCAAATTATGTTGGATGTTTAACATAGTTTCAAGTTGAATAAATTCCATAAGTGAATTAAAGAATAAAAAAAAGATTTCTAAGAATTTTTAAAATAAATAAAAGGATTAAAAATATTGGAAGAGAAAAAAGGTACAATTCTAACACATTTTGGTAACAAAATTATGAAAATGACACGGGTTAGAAAAGTATTTATGAAATAACACAACTTGAGCACAATCGCGTTTCTGAATGATTATTTTGTGTACAACTATTATTAAGAATATCGTTTGTTTAGTCAAAAGTCAGAACATGTGTCTCATGCAAATTAATCAATACGTACAAAAATCAACCCAAGACTTTATGAAGATTTAATGGTCCAAATATGAGATTTGAAATCCAATGACCAAGATAAAAAAGAGATAAGTTGATATGGTAAGAGAGAGAACTGGAGAAGAAAAGGAAAGGAAAGAAAGAAAGAGTTACCAAGGATACATCAGGGCTTCGTTTCTTACATATCTAGTACCTTTCAAAAGATCTCAACGAGACGATTTTAACCACATATTGAAAAACTACCAAACAAGGTTGTAATTAACCCTAATTTATCCCCAAACAAACCCTTAACCAATTACAATCTGGTTTGGTGGTCTATCAAAGTGTGGTTTGAATAGTCTCTTCGAGATCTTTTTAATAGTATTGGGTATGTCGAGAACGAAGTCGTGGTATGTCCCTAGTAACCCATTCTTTTTTTCCTTATTTCTTCCTCTATTTATCTCATCTACCCCCATCAACTTATCTTTTTTTTTTGTCATTGGATTTTCATAAAATTTTAGGTGGATTTTTATATATGTTAATTAATTTGCATGAGACATGCATTTTAGGTTATGATTAAAACCCAGTAGCGGCTGTGTACAAAACCAATATTCGGAAACGCAATTATGTTCAAACTGTGTTATTTTCCAAATATTTTTTTCAACCTGTGTCATTCTCCTAAAACTTTTACCAAATCGTGTCAACTTTTTAAAAACAAATCAAGTCTTTTACCATTCTAACACAATTTGATAAAAGTTTTATGAAAATAACATCGATTATAAAAGTATTAGAAAAATAGCACAGTTTGAACATAACTGCTATTAGGAATAATGATTGTTTCAATATTCATGTCTCTTTCAAATTAATTAACATATACAAAACTCAACCTAAAATTCTATGAAAATCTAATGGCCAAGAAAGAAAAAAGAGGAGATGAGTTGATATGGCATGAGAAAGAAAGAAAGAGGAAAAAAGAATAGGTCATCGGGGACATTAAGACTTCATTTTCAATATACTTGATGTTTTTATAAAGATCTTGACGAGACGATTGTAATCACACCTTGAAATATCATCAAACAAGGTCGTAATTGGTTAGGGGTTTTGTTCAGGGTTAATTTATGGTTAATTATGATCTCGTTTGATGATCTTTCAATGTGTAGTTATAATCGTCTCGTTGAGATCTTTATAACGGTATTATGTATATTGAAAACGAATCCTTAGTGTGTCCTTGATAACCTATTATTTCTTTATCTTTTTTCTTCAATCTTTTTTCTTTCTTACCACATCACCTTATCTCTTCTCTCTTTCTTGGTCATTGGATATTGAATCTCGTCTTTTAGTCATTGGATCTTTACAAAATTTTAGGTCGACTTTTGTTTGGGTTAACTAATTTGTTAAAGATATGCATTTTGAAACATGACTAAACAACTAGCGGTTGTGTATAAAATAAATATTTAGAAATATGGTTGTATTCAAGTTGTGTTATTTATCAAATATTTTTTTCAACCTATATCATTCTCCTAAAATGTTTACTAAACTATGTCATTTAAAAAAAAACTGAAATAAATGTCAAATTATTAATTGGTTTACATCTCATTCAGATCTATTTAATGTACAATTCACTTGAAAAAACCTAAATCTTTTGATAACTTGACGCTTCACCACCATGCACACTCTTAGTGGTGAAACCCACCTATAATAATGACGGGGTAGGAAAGATGTGCCAATGATCATAACAAGAATATTTATAGTCCATATGCCATAAAAGGATCCCTCATCATTATTGGTATCCCAATCTTTATTTATTTCCCTGTCTTTTTTTAAATTCTACCTATATATGCTCACTTTCTCATATCTTCCTCCTTTATTTAATGTCAAAGATTGTTGAAGATGCTAATAAGAAAAATGATAGGGAATTCAGATTGTAATATTTATAGTGATATTCAAATTGAATTATAATGTATCAGTATATCATATGTATGTATATGTATACACATTATATGTTTGCTTAAAAATACATGATTAAAAGGGCTAAAAGTAAGGTAATAACCCAACATACCTAAGCTTGGCAAAACGTGAAGCCCAGATGGTATAGGTCTAACTTTCTTCAAAGCCCAACACCATTGGGTTTAGTTATACACTAAGCCTAAGTACATGTGAGTCTGACAAGTTAATAGACCCAACACCATTAAGTTTTGTTAAACCCAAAGGTGTGGAGAAGTGTCAAACCCAACATTCATAGGTCAACTATACATTTAGCCTAAATACATATAGATTTGACAAGATACTAGACTCAACACCTTTGGGTTCAGCTATGCGCTAAGCCCAAATACATGTAGATTTGGCAATGTGCCATACCAAATATCCTTGGGTTTAGCTATTTCCTGAGCCAAAGTACATGCGAGTTAGACAAGATGTTAGACCTAAGACCCTTGGGTTCAATTACGCGCTGAGCCCAAGTGCATATAGGTCCAACGAGATGTTGTACCTACACCCGTAGGTTCAGCTACATGCTAAGCCCAAATGTATATGGGTCTTATAAGATACCAGATTGGGTTTAGCTACACGATGAGCCAAGGTATATATGGATCTAGTAAGCTGCCATAACCATTACCCTTGATCTTGGAATCATTCCATATCCAAAAACATATGGAGTTGATAATATTTTTAAGTTTTTTTATCACAAAGATTTGTTTGTTTTTTCTTATGTCTTTTAATATAAAATATTAAAAGTCAAGAATGATGATCTCCTTACATCCTTAAGTGTACAAAAATCTCATAAAGACCTACCATATTTCCATCACACATTAATATTGTGTAAGTGATATTTATTTATTGTTAATGTAGTGTTTGAGATATTTATCCCTCCTTAGCTATCAGGATGATATGACATTCCAACCCCTCTATTCAAGTAACATGACAAATTTTAGAGGCTATATATACCATTTGAACCACCTAAGTAAAGGATTTACACTTTTCTTATTCTTTAAATATTTGTACTCTTATTTTTAAAGCATTTATCATACATAACTAAGAACAAACATTCTTGTCTTATCAAATATCACTAACTGTATCATCAGAGGGTCATTTAAATCTCAGTCTCTCATTTATTGAAATGCCTTATCAAATATCACTAATTGTATCATCAGAGGGTCATTAAATCCCACCAAAAAGACTATTTTGCAAATGTCAAGTCTTCTATCATCAATCATGTATTTTTTAAATTCCTGAGAAAGGAATATTTATGTAAAAGTGTGATCATCATCTATCCAAACACTTAAAAAAACTCTCATTCATGATGATATTGGATTTTCAAACATCATCAATTAGTGTTGTCTGGGAGAAATTGATCAAAAAGTCATCAACTATTCTTTCTGAACTTGTTTTTGGCATCCCTAATCGTTATTAATGGTAGATAATTAAGATACCCATAGGATGAGATGTGTCACAGACCTCATTACAGTTGCTAGCATGCTTGTTGCATTAGAGTTTCAACAACTCATTAATCAGGTGCAAGCCCTTAGCCAAGCTGTGTTGGTATTCTAAGAGCAATATCAAGCATTATCACCCCAACAAGTTTTAGCATATGAGATAGCTCTCTTAGTCCCAACCTCTGAACCACAAGTAACCTCCTTTTCTATAAGACAATTGTATTATCCAAAGGAGGTCATTCTAAACGTGATCCTTTTAGTTACCATAGGATTGAAGTTAGCTATCAATCCTATTGTTCTATGATATAACCATCCAGCTCCTTAAAACCTATTCAATAAAAATCAAGAAGAAGTATGAAAGGTAGATACATCCAAAATAAAGTCTACAGTCCTCTTAAGCTAAAATGATCACATTTATTTATACAAGTCTTGCTCACCCTCATCCCTAAGAAGTATAACTCCACCAACATGATTTTTGAACAACTATGATAGTCTTGTGGATCCATGAGAACATGTCTAAAATATGAGTAAAAACCTTCAGTTGGTCAGCCAAGATGATGATGTCATGTGCAAAATTAGGATCGACATGAGCTTGGAAAAACAACTTGAAGCCACACTCTATCATGAGTTTTTATAACCTTTATGTTAAACTTGTGTGAAGATTTAGCATTGTTAAACCCTCCAAGAGAAGCTTAATAGAACTCTTTGGCGTTACTCAATTAGGAGAGGAGTCCACTAAGGTATATTTGAAGAGGTTCAATGAAGAAATGCTTAAGATAGAGAAATTGATTCAACTAATAGCTTTAGAGGCTTTGATAAATGGAGTGAATGAACATTTTCTATGGAATAATTTGTATGCTCTATCAAACAGAATCTTATTGAAGGTGAAATAAGTCATATATGGGTGAAATAAGCCAGTATATTAAAGTATGGACTTTTTCGTTTCTATAAAAGATTGAGGATAAAAAAAACCTTTCAAACAGAATTACTCTCCCAACAAAGATAATAATTCTAAGAAATGTCAGAAAAGGCTAGTAAATGATCACATATGATTCCCTTGAACGTAACCCTACATAAATCTTTATAACCATAAAGAGAAAATGACTTTGTTTGTTATCCATCTTTTATGGTGTTGCCTTCACACACACGTGCCTTCAAGAAGTTTGAGTTATTCCACAAGGATAAAAAAAACATGATAAAGAAGATCACTTTATACTAAAGAAATTGAGAGGCTAATAGACAAGGGTTATCTAAAACAATTTGTTAAAAGGCATGCCTATATAAAATATGGTAAGAAAGAGCCCAACTTGCCTAGCCAGCCATTCCAAGTCCTACATGAGACCAATATAATTCTAGGGTGCACTTCAGATGAGGGAAATATTTCTAATGGCAAGAGGAAGTATGAAAAACATGTCCTCACAATGACTCATAACAAAACCCATAACTTTTACTCTATAAGATGATGTTGGTAGATGATAATAGCTAAGTTAACATCCTATCCAGAAATGTGATGTCTTAGATAAGGATAGATCCCTCAATGATGACTTTTGTAAAAACCTTTTTAATTAGGATTAAAGGGTTATGACTAATGAAGGGTGTCTTGGAGATCTCAATCACAATAAGCACTTACCTTAGATGTCTTACCATTCATCAAAAATTTATGGATAAACATGGTTTTGACCTCTAACACCATAATAGAAAGACCTCTCTTGCATATAATAAATAATGTTATAATCATACAATATTTGATTTTGAAATTACCTATACATAAGAGGGTGGTTATCATGAGAGAAAACCAAGGGGCCTCAAGGCATTGTGCCTTTGTATATCTGAAAGGTAAGAGGACTTTGGTCTTAGACCACCAAGGGTTTTTAAAGGAGAGGGTAGAGGTTAGAATTGAGACCACATAATAGTTGATAAAAGTATCTTTAAGGCAAAATGAAGGGGTTATCACCAAGATAAGTTTCACCTTAGAACCACCTCGATAAAAAAAACTATTAATAGACTTTCTTCTTACATGTTAGGCTAATTTTTCTTTCAACACTTCATATATACCATGGATCAGCCCAAAGATAGCTTCTCATAAACTTCAAGTTAATCTGACTTTCCCTTTTATCCTACAGAAAAAAAAACTTTAGGGGGAAGATAACAAACAATAATTGTAGAAATGGATAAATTGTTGACTACTAGATTTATTCACAAGGTCATGTATCTAGATTGGTTGGCTAATATGATCATAATAAAGAAAAGCTCTAAAACATAAAGGATATGTGTGGACTTCACTGACCTAAACAAGGTCTGTCCAAATGATAGTTTTTTTCTCTCAAAGATTGATAAATTTATGGACTTTAAAGCTGGCTTTGAGTTCTTAAGATTTTTGGATGTTAATTCAGGGTACTATCAAATCCCTATGTATCTAGAAGATGAAGAGGGACTTTTTGCTACAGAGCAATGCTCTTTGACTTGAAAAATATAGGAGCTACTTACTAGCATATGGTCAATAAAGTGTTCAAACACAAAATTAGAAGGAATATAAAAGCTTATATGGATGATATGCTGATGAAAAACATGACTTTTGAACAATATTTGAAGGATCTAGAATAGGTTTTTTATATTTTAGGCAAATGTAAGATGAAGCTTAATCTTTCCAAGTGTGTTTGCTGTTAGAAAAGAAAGATTTTTAGGTTTTCTATTAAGCAGCAAAGGAATAAAACCCATTCTAAGAAGATTCAAGCAATATAAGACATGACTTCTCCTTAAAAGGTCAACGATGTTCAACACCTCACTGGAGACTAGCCACCCTAACATATTCATATCCAAACTAGGAGAATACAACCTACCATTTTGCAAGATCTTGAAAAATATTACCAATTTTAAATGGACATCAAAGTGCCAGAAAGCTTTTGAAGAGTTTAAAGCTTATATCTTCTCTTCTATGATCTTGTCACAACCAAGAGAAACTGAGAGCATATTTCTCTATTTTGGGGTTTCTAACCAGACAGTTAATTTTATATTGGTAAAGGAAAAGGAAGGCATGCAATGCCCAATCTACTATTCTTACTGAACTCTTAATGATGTTAAAACAATGTACTTAAAAGTGGAAAAGATGACCCTAACTTTAGTGAGAACCTCTAGAAAACCAAAATCATAATTCCAAGCTTATCAAGTTATAGTATTAATATAGTAGCGTCTGTGATAAACTCTCCACAAACTATACATGTTTGGACAATTAGTGATATGATCGATTGAGTTATAGGAATATGGACTCTTATATCAACCAAGACTAGTTATTAAAGAGCAAGCCTTAACAGACCTCACAATAGAATACTCTTTTAAGAATGATATCCAAGATAAGCATTTTCAATATCTGAACAATCGATCCCCTCAAGAGAAACTATAACCCCCCCATAGTCCATATAATTGATTAAAAATGCCAAAAGCAAGGTAATAACCCAACATACATAAGCTTGATAAAATGCTAAACCCATATGGCATGAGTCTAACTTGCTTCTTAGGCCCAACACTTTTAAGTTCAATAACGCATTAAGCCCAAATATATATGGGTCTAGCAAGATGCCAGATCCAACAATCTTGGGTTCAACTACTTATTAAGCTCGAGAAGATATAGGTCTGAAGAGGTGCACACCCAACATCATTGGGTTCAGCTACATGTTGAGCCCAAATACACGTGAATCTTGCGAGATGTCAGACCCAACACCCTTGGGTTTAGCTACACGCTGAGCCCAAGTACAGTTGGTCTACGAGATACCAGACTAAGTATATGTAGGTCTAGAGAGATACCAGACTCAAAATTCTTGGGTTTAGCTATATGCTCAGCACAAGTACATATGAGTTTGGCAAGCTATCAAATCCATCACCCTTAATTTAAGAATCATTCCAAATCCAAATATATATGGGGTTGATAATCTTTTTGGGTTATGAGGATTTATTTGTTTATTATTATATCTTTTAACATAGAATGTTAAAAGTCAAGAACGATTATCTTTTTATATTTCTAGGTGCATAAAAGTCTTATAAAAGCCTACCATATTTCCATCAACATTAATATTATATAAAAGATATCTATTCCTCATTAATGTTATCTGGAGGAGATGATGTTCTAACCCATTCATTCAAGCAATATGACAAAATTCAGAGGCTATATATACCATCTGAACCACCCAGGTAAATGCATTATATTTTTTTTATTCTCTAAGTATTCATACTTATATTTTTAGAGTATTTATCATACACAACTAATAACAAACACTCTTGTTCTTATAATTTAAAGCTAATTCTCTTATTTATGACAATCCTTTATCAAAAGTCACTGAATTTATCAATAGAGGGTCTCTAAATCCTATAAAAAAATAATTGTTTTGCAGGTATTAAGTCTTTTATCACCAATCATCAATTTCATGAATTACGGAGAAAGAAATATTGAAGTGAACATATGATCACCCTTTATCTAAACACTAAAAAAAACCCTCATTCTCGAGCATAGTAAATTTTAAAACATAATCAAATTACTACTTATAAGACATAGAGATGAATTCCATGGTTTCTGTATATATATTCGAATGCCTAAATCCCACCAAAAAGGATTGTTTTGAAGGTGTCAGGTTTTCCATCACTAATCATCAATTTCATGAATTATAGAGAAGGAAATATTGATGTAAACGTGTGATTGTTCTCTATCCAAACACTAAAAAAAATCTCATTCCTGAACATACTGGATTTTAAAACATAATCAAATTACAACTTAAAAGGAAATAGAGATGAATTTCATGGTTTGCGCGCGTGCGTGTTCAAATGCCTAGGTATAATAAAAGGATTTTTTTAAGATACAAGATAAAAAAGTAGTCTATAATACAAAAAAAAAAAACTAAGGTTTTAGGTTTTTTTAAATTAACAGAAAAGGAAATTTAAGAAGATAAAAAACCAAAACAGTCGAGTATTGAAGGCAATCAAGCAATATTTTTCGATTGTTAATAATTATTTATCCTTTTTGGTTATAAAAATTCGATTTTTTATTTTTTTCATCCTCTGTTTAGTTTCTGGAAATGAAGATGAGGTGGGTTTTATTCAACTTGCTCAAGCTCCAAACATCCGGCTGATCATCTTCAAATCTTTGCAAACAACTTTTTGGATGGAGGATTCT
>Ga0325414_1006159_pt1 | contig 12700 bp, 4 predicted proteins | sample PopdelMetagenome_8_FD_206183 | JGI IMG/M metagenome (GOLD analysis project Ga0325414, IMG submission 206183) | Populus deltoides microbial communities from Bellville, Georgia, United States - Leaf-PdKOR-R3 | ecosystem: Host-associated > Plants > Phyllosphere > Phylloplane/Leaf | place: USA... | reverse complement strand
TCAATGTACCTAGCACATTAAACAGGAAAGAAAGTGAGATCATTGCAGATTAAACTATCTTCAATTTCATCATGACGAATAAATTGCAGGGACTTTAAAAGGCAGATATCCTCACTTGCTATGAGGCTTTGCCACATTCCTGAAAATCTTATAAGCCGCAGCCCTTGCTTCCCACTCACTAGTAATCTCTTCATCCTTCTTCTCAGCATCATCCTCATCACTCTGGTCAAGGTTGTTGGAGAGAGTGGATAAGCCAGAACCACTAATCACATTAATCAATCCCTTCATGGTCCAAGCAGAGATCTTCCCATGTTTCATTTTCTTAAGCTTATCAACATCAATCACCTCTTCTTTTTTCTCTTCATTCCGTTTGTTAGTATTCGTAAAACTCAACTGGCCCGGCAGCGTCTTAGTGCTCGCAATGCTTTCAGCCATCTCCATCACGGGAGGCCCAGAAAGAGTTATGAGAACATACTGATGAAATATTGATTCCTGAATTCTATCAAAGAATCTAGTAACATGAAAAGAAGAAGCTAGTAACTTGAGTGAAAAGGTTTTCGCCAGCCATATAGCAGCCCCGATGAGACAACCAGCAAGGGCTCTTGTAATTTTATTCAGAATCTTGGTAGTTCGCCTGGATCGTTTAACTCCACTTTCAAACAACAAACCCCAAGCTAGCAGTACCAAGCCTAACCAAATAAAAGCCTGAACACTCTTTTTCAACCCATATACAAAATAAAGCACCTTCTTCTTAAGCAAGAAGTTCCTTTCAATCAAGAAAACCAAAACATTCATAAACCACTCGGTAAACAATCTACCACTGAAAATAACTAATACGAGCACACACCATTTCCACAACTTCAAACTCCAAATCTTTGAATTCAGCAATCCGTCAACAGTCAAGCTGGCAATTAACAGTCCCATAATGCACACAAATGCAACCAACTCAATCAAGGGTAATATTTTCCATTTCTTACCCGTAATTTTGCCCAAATTAAGAATTGCCGTCCTATAGACCTCATCATCATCATCGTCTAGTCCTGGCGTTCCAATCAAGGGTGTTTTTGGGGTGATTGGAGCTGACCTCAAGTTATCCCTTGGTGTAGTAACAGAAAGTGTGTGATTTGGTGAAGCAACATTAAGCGGTGAGCTTGAATTCCCCGACTGGCCGGTCTTCATCTCTTCCTTTAAGATTGCATCATATGGATAGGATGGCTCTACCAGTCTTGATTTTGGCTTCGAAAATTCAGACCTTGCAAGTGATTTTCTTCTTGTTATGGAGTCTGTCGTTGGGATTTTTGGAGGCTTGTGTGGTGTTGGACTCGGAGCTGGGCTTGGCTTTGGTATCTCTGAAGAAGGAGATGTTTGAACTCTCACCGACAGATTCTCGAACTCTGTCAGCTCAAGATTTGATGATGAGTCTTTTGGAGAAGAACCCGACTGGGAATTCTTTGAAAAGGAGTAAGCTTTAGTAGTAGCATCTTGATTCGTGGTTGAAATGTGAATCACCACGTCATTTGTTCCTTTCTTGTCTATCACTCCTTTGCCAGCTTCCATTTTACTCTGTCTCTCTCTCTGAAAAAACCCTGATTTCTTCTGACATGAATTTGATCACGAGGAAAGACTGTGTTTTCCACTTCCCTGGGGAAATTGCAGAAAAAATCTCCCGGGAAAGTTGTAGATTTTCTGTCAAATCCCCACCAGAAATCAGAAAATGGATGGACTCAAGCAGGGTTTAGAAAAAGACAAGACAATCAACTAGTATGTTTGGTTTACGATAAGAGGAAAGTTGAAGATAAAAGAAGATAACTTGGAATCTTGGGAGCTGCTTTGCTAGTTTCTTATGAAATGAATTTGTTGTTAGAACACACACAAAAACAGCCCTAGCTAAGCTTGATAGTGTGGATATATGTCTGTATGTTCTGATGATTTGAAGAATGGGAATAGAAAATCTGGGAAAATCAGAGAGCTATAAAGCCATGGCCATGAATAGTTGCAAGTGACCAGTAGTTGACTGATACACGAGACGCTTAGGCGAAGGGACACACCGTCTCACAGAGGGAGGGAGAGACGCACGTTTAACATAGACTCTGTTAATGAATTGGGATCGCGGGAAATTCTGCTTTAAAAAAGTATCGCCCGTCTGATCTCAATCAACAAAACCACAGGCTTACCGCATAAAAACTTTGACATCTCATCTTCTTTTCTATTTTATTTGATTTTAGGCCGGTTGTAATGCTGTCTTTTGGAGTGTTCCTGCTTTACTTTCTGGTGTTTTTAATTTGAATAAATATTAAATTAATTCTTTTAATATTTTCTAATAAAAAAATTAAAATAATTCTAAAAAATTCATTTTAAACTATTTTCAAGTCAAAATCTATTTTGAAAAGTAACCTGCACTACAATCTTAAATACACACTAAATAAATAAAATGAGATAAAAAATTTAACAAAACCTAAAACATGAGCTTTTCTATTCAACTTTATCTTTTTATATTTATAAGCTGATAATTGAGTTATATTATTTATTTATTTTAATTTATTTTAGGTTATTGTGAATATTATAAAAAAAATTTGTTTGTTTGCTGTCATTTTTTGATTGTTTAATTAAAATAAAATTAATATATTTAATATAATTAAGTCTAGAGCAGTTAAAAAAAATCAGGGCACAGCCAGGATTGATCTGTAAGATGTAATAATGGAGTCGTTTATTTATTATCTATATTTGGCCAGCCCAAAACTGGAGGATTGCTCTTTCAAGGCATGAAGTGTTACATTCTCTGTTCTTATAAATCAATTCAAAGCGTGCAAATTGAATGAGATTTGGTTTCTGTGTTATATTAAAACAAAAAGAATCACAACACCTCCTCCTCCCGTCGGTCGTTTTTCTTGTCGGAGGACCAACAACTAGGTAGCTGTGTGCTCAGCAGTCCAATCGGATGGCTCCTGGGATGACGTGATAATGCCCATGGGACCATGCAGAATTGCAGCGTATTAGGTGTAATGACAGGTTAAAGGAATTGTTGTAACAAATATTTTAAGGTGCTTGTCCGTTTCCCATAAAAATAAAATGCAATATTGGGTTTTTAGTTTCACAAGTTGTCATTTCATATATATATATATATATATATATGAGATACATGAGATCTGCAGTCAACGATGAACTTCGAAAGCCGCTGCCAGAGACTTATAAATCCTCACCTAACACTATGTTTTTGTGATTTTTGTTTTTATCTTAAGCAATTATTTTCAATTTTATGTGATTTGAATATAGATTAACAATACAGACATGAGTAGAGAGTGATATACACATCTTTTTAAAATATATATATATATATATATATATATATTGCCCTCTTAATGCTATCAATTTTTTAGTAAAAAATAATGCATGATAATAAGAAAAAACAACATTTATATATATATATATATATATATATAAACTAACTAATAATTCAATTTAATAATTTGTAATGTAATTGTTTTCATATGGTGTGTATATATATATAAAAAGAAAATGGTGATAACTATATTTCAGAATTCATTATAAAATAAGAAGCAAAATATTTTTTTGGGAATAAATAATTTTAGAATTCATTATAAAATAAGACATGATAAGGGTATGTTGTGATGCTGCAGCCTGCAGCACCCAAGCGTAAGCTGGAGGCGAGCCCTATAGGGTTACAGACACCTAACGCTTGGCTGCCAGGCTTGGGCGCTGGGCAGGCCGTTGCCGCTACTTGGCGCTCGGTCTGCCCAGCCTTGGGTGCTTGGGCTGCCTATCTGTATGCTAGGCAGACCAAGCACACATGTGGCGCTTGAGCTGAATGCTAGTGTGGTGGGCAAATCAAGAGTGCACAAGTGACGCTTGAGTTGATTATTGTGTGAGAAATATTATTATTTTTATTATAATTATTATTATTAATAAAATAATTAATAAATTTAAAAGAAAATATTATTGTTACTATTGAAAACATATTATTATTTGTATTATAATTTTTTATGTTATTTTTTTTATAAGAATAAAAAGTTATTCTGTGGCGTAGTATTTTTCTTATAATACAAAGTATTTTTATAAAAAATATTATTATTTGTGTTCTAAAAATTATTATATTTCTTATAATTCAAAGAATTAATATCAAAATACTATTATTTGTGTTCTTAATATTATTATTTTTCTTATAATTCAACGTATTCTTATCAAAAATATTATTATTTGTGTTATAATATTATTATTTTTATAATAACTCAAAGTTTTCATATAAAAAAATATAATTATTTGTGTTCTAAATATTCTTGAAATTAAAAATAGTATTATTTGTGTTGTGAATATTATTATTTTTACTATAATCAAAAGTATTAATATTAAAAATATTATCTTTTGTGGTCTAAATATTATTATTTTTATAATAACTAATATTATTAATAAAATAATTACTAAATTAGAAAACAAATTACTCTTGATATTGAAAAACAACCATAGATTTGATTTGAAAAGTAAAACTAAAAATTACTATTATTATTATTAGTATTATTATCATTAATAAATTTTAAAAAATTATTATTACTATCGAAGAAAAATCACGTGGGGACACATGGCGCTGGGTCATGCCTCAGTGCTGGGCACACCCTGCACCATGTGGCGCTTGGGTTGCCTGCCAAGGATTAGGCACCCTACAGCGCACACATGGCGCTTGGGATTCGCTGGCAGTGACCCACGCCAGCGCCCCACTTTAGTATATCTAACGCTTGGGTTATGGCGCTGGACCCAAGGGGAATGGGTCTAACGTCACGACCCCTGATTAATAAGTCTAGCGTAAAGACCCAATTCTATTGGGTCCTCTATCAAGAGCCTAGGTTCCATGATCCTAGGATTCTAAATATTATTTTTTGTTTTAGAAATATTATTATTTTTATTATAATTACTATTTTTAATAAAATAATTAATAAATTTCACATAAAATTATTACTATTAATATTGAAAACATATTATCATTTATATTCTAATTTTTTATGGTATTTTTTTATAAAAACAAAAGGTGAGCCCGCGACTAAGTATTATAATTTGCGTTGTAAATTTTATTATTTTTCTTCTAATACAAAGTATTCATCTAAAAAATATTATTATTTTTCTTTTTATTCAAAGTATTCATATCAAAATATTATTATTTATGTTCTGAATATTATTATTTTTCTTATAATTCAAGATATTCAAATAAAAGATATTATTATTTGTGTTATATTATTATTATTTTTATAAGAATTCAAATTTTTAATATAAATTTTTATTATTATTTGCGTTCTCAATATTCTTGGAATTAAAAATAGTATTATTTGTGTTGTGAATATTATTATTTTTACTATAATCGAAAGTATTAATATTAAAAATATTATTTTTTGTGTTACAAATATTATTATTTTTATAATAATTAATATTATTAATAAAATAATTACTAAATTAGAAAACAAATTACTCTTGATATTAAAAAACAACCATAAATTTGATTTGAAAAGTAAAACTAAAATTAATATTATTATTATTATTAGTATTATCATCATTAATAAATTTTAAAAAATTATTATTACTATCAAAGAAAAATCACGTGGAGACACGTGACGCTTGAGCTACTACTTGTGTGTTGGGCAAACACTAGCGCACATGTGGCGCTGGGTTATGCCTCAGTGCTGGACACACCCCTGCGTCACGTGGCACTCTGGCTGCCTGCCAGGATCTGGGCACCTCGCAGCGCACACGTGGCTCTTGGGCTTCGCTGGAAGTGACCCACGCCAACACCCCACTTTAGGACACCTGGCGCTTGGGTCACGGCGCTAGACCCAAGAGGAATGAGTCTGGCGTCACGACCCATGATCAATGGGTCTAGCGTAAGAACCCAATTCTATTGGGTCCTCCATCAAGAGCCTAGGTTCCGTGGTCCTAGGATTCTAAATATTATTTTTTGTTTTAGAAATATTATTATTTTTATTATAATTAGTATTCTTAATAAAATAATTAATAAATTTCACAGAAAATATTGCTATTAATATGGAAAACATATTATCATTTATATTCTAAATTTTATGGTATTTTTTATAAAAATAAAAAAGTGAGCCTGCGACGAAGTATTATTAAAAATATTCAATAAATCCAGATATTAATATAAAAAATATTATAATTTGCGTTGTAAATTTTATTATTTTTCTTCTAATACAAAGTATTCATCTAAAAAATATTATTTTTTTTTCTTGTTATTCAAAGTATTCATATCAAAATATTATTATTTATGTTCTGAATATTATTATTTTTCTTATAATTCAAGATATTCAAATCAATGATATTATTATTTGTGTTATAATATTATTATTGTTATAAGAATTCAAATTTTTAATATAAATTTTTATTATTATTTGCGTTCTCAATATTCTTGGAATTAAAAATAGTATTATTTGTGTTGTGAATATTATTAATTTTACTATAATCAAAAGTATTAATATTAAAAATATTATCTTTTGTGTTATAAATATTTTTATTTTATAATAATTAATATTATTAATAAAATAATTACTAAATTAGAAAAAAAAAAAAAAGCATTCTTAGTATTGAAAAACAACTATAGATTTGATTTGAAATGTAAAACTAAAAATTACTATCAATATTATCATCATTAATAATTTTTTAAAAACTGTCATTACTATCGAAGAAAAACCACGTGGGAACATGTGGCTCTTGGGCTGCTGTCTGGGGGCTGGGCACACCTCCTACGCCCCCATATGGCGTTTGGGTCTTGCCTCCGTACTGGCACACTCCTGCGCCACATGGCGCTTGAGCTGTCTGGCTGGGGGCTGGGCACCCCGCAGCGCACACGTGGCGTATGGGCTTCGCTAGTTGTGACCCATGCCCACGCCCCACTTCAGGACACCTAGCGCTTGGGTCATGCTGCTCATCCAAGAGGAATGAGTCCAGCGTCATGACCAACGATCAATGAGTCTAGCGTAAGAACCCAATGCTATTGGGTCTTCCATCAAGAGCCTAGGTTCCTTGATCCTATGATTCTAAATATTATTTATTGTTTTAGAAATATTATTATTTTTATTATAATTAGTATTCTTACTAAAATAATTAAGAAATTTCATAGAAAATATTACTATTAATATTAATATTGAAAACATATTATCATTTATATTCTAAAATTTTATGGTATTTTTTATAAAAATAAAAAGTGAGCCCGCGACGTAGTATTGTTAAAAATATTCAACAATTTCAGGTATTAATATAAAAAATATTATAATTCGCGTTATAAATATTATTATTTTTCTTCTAATACAAAGCATTCATCTAAAAAATATTATTATTTTTCTTATTATTCAAAGTATTCATATCAAAATATTATTATTTGTGTTGTGAATATTATTATTTTTACTATAATCAAAATTATTAATATTAAAAATATTATCTTTTGTGTTATAAATATTTTATTTTTTATAATAATTAATATTATTAATAAAATAATTACTAAATTAGAAAAACAATCATTCCTAGTATTGAAAAACAACCATAGATTTGATTTGAAATGTAAAACTAAAAATTACTATTATTATTATCATCATTAATAAATTTTAAAAAACTATTATTACTATAAAGAAAAATCACATGGGGACACGTGGCCCGTTGGCTGCTGCCTAGGGGCTGGGCACACCCCCTTGTGCCACGTAGTGCTTGGGTCCTGCCTTAGTGCTGGGCTAATCCCTGCGCCACTTGGCACTTAGGTTGTCTGCCTGGGGGCTGGCACACCCCAGGGCACATGTGTCGCTTAGGCTTCGGTGCCGTGACCCAAGAATTACATTTTGTTATTCCATAATGTGATTGTTTTTTCACTATATCTTTATTATTTCAAAAATTACATTTTATATCCCTAGTCAATGAAAATCTTCGAATTAAATAAAATAACTATATTACCATCATATATAAAATATCATAAATTCTCTCTTTTCCATTCTCTTCGCATTCCTTTTAACCTTTTCTCCCTTCCCTTCTCTCTTTTAATCTCTTTTTTGTTTCAATCAAAACCCTAAAACCCTAAATCGAACAAAATTGCAAGAGCAATCAATTTCTCAACTCATTTGGTTTATTCTTGTTTTCTCAACTAAACAATTACTTGACTTTTCATTTTCCTTTTCTTTTTCACATTTTCTCAACAAGCAATCATAAGTAAAAAACAAAAATAAAATCATAATAATCTAATCAAAAATAGAATTTGATTTGATGAGTCAACATTTTTATTATAGGTTTTTATAAATAAAAATAATTTAAAAAAATGGATCTGACAGACATGTCAGATTTAAAGAACTTGGGCTTGGTAGTTAACCAAATATAAGGTAGTGTAGGTTTGATAAACACACTAAACCCAAAGAAGTTGGACTTGACAGTCAGTTAAAACTAAGATGACAGTAGTTTGGTAGACATTCTAGATTCAAAGCGCTTGGACTTGACAATCAATCAAATTTAAATTCTAACATTATTTAGAGACATTCAAATCTTTTTTTTTTTTAGTAATTTGTTCCCATGAATATTTTACAACGTGGTATTTGGATATTTAGTAGCTTTTTTGTTGCTTGACATTATCTTTTGTTTGATTTGTAAATGAGCTCCATCTTCATCTTTAATAATTTCATGAATGCTAACAAAATTAATAAACCAATCAAGCATTTTTGCATTGTATTAGTTTTTCTAAATTCTTTTATGGGCAAAATAGTAATATTAGTATGGCAAGTGCTCTATAGTTATTAAATGAAATATAATAGTAATTCTATAAATAATTTAATATTTTTGTTGATATTTTTTTAATACGCTAGCATGAAGTGTTATGAATTTATAAACTTAAGGGTTGCAAAATAAAAATAAACATCTTACTAGAAAAAGTTCGATATAATTTTCTCATTTATTTAATATACTTATCTTCCAACAATTTTCATAAAAATCAGTGGTCATGAATGCAACAAGTGACTGTTTCAATATACATTTGTGAAAACATACCTTTAAGTAAAAAAAAAAAATGTAAAACAATTCTTTTAATACATGCTACAAGTGATAGTTTTAATATGTAACTTTGCTTACTCAAGTTTGATTTCCTAAACCAATTATATATATATATATATATATATATATATATATATATATATATATATATATATATATATATATTATCAACTTATTGGGATATTTTTATCAATGTCACTGACTTGTGCACATGATCATTAATTTTAATAAAATTAATTTGACAAAGGTGTACATAGGAGAATAAGAACAAATTAAAGGTCATAATTGATTGATTTTCTTATAGAAGGGTATGATTAATAGATAGTATACAAATTAAAGGTCATAATCACACACACTTATATATTATAATAAATCCTAAAATAATATTTGAAAACTTTCTTGCAATTGTCTCATAAGCAGTTAAAAATTAAAATAATGTTCTTCATGTCATTTTGTTATTAGAAAGTTTCATATTTTTTTTCAAAAAAAAAAAAGAGGGCTTCGTTTTTTTTCCTTGCAATGCATGTTGATAATTGTTTTAATTAAAAAACTATATTCATATATTGTTAATTAAAAGTAAAGCTAGTTTGATTATATGATGAAAATAAATTTTATCAAATAAAGAGAGCTTCATTTTTTTTCTTGCAATGCATGTAGAGAAGTTTTTAATTAAAAAAAATATAAGGACATTATTATTTAAAATTAAAGTTAGTTTATTATACGATCAACATAAATTTAATCAAATATAAATGTAATATGTGATAAACCATAATATAAAGTCATTTTATTTTTTATTTTTTATGACTTATATTTAATAATATCTGCAATTTAAAACTCTTGAAAAAGCTCCAAAGAAAATAAAAATTGATAAAATATTGAATTTTCATATATTAATATTTAATAATATAAAATTATATTATCTTCTCCTACCAAAACTACTATTATTTTGCAATATTTGCGAAGTAATTTTGTCTAAAGAAGTCTTTTGTTCATATAAATTCTATACATAACACAAATATATAAATTGTATAATATATATTATGATTTTATTAAGCATTGTAATTAGAGTTTTTTCATCCAAAGAAAGTGCCAATAAGCTAATATGTATGACTGAGAAAAAAGTTAATTTAATTATTCTTACCCGATATAGACAACGACAATAGTATACTGAAGAGGACTGGATGCTCTTTGTTTTAGAGAGAGGTTAAATTTATTAATTAACATGTGGTATCAACTCATAAATTACTCTTTCAAAATTGTATGATTTTACACAATTTTTTTTTATGGATATTCCTTTGTTGGGTTTATAGTGGTAAGTGAATTCCAGTTATTGTGTAAATAAATGATTTCAGATTATTAAGGTTTGACTCTAGAGTTCGATTAGATCAAGAAAACAAAATCGTTGGTGAGTCTTGACAAAGAAAAACATACATATAGTGAGTCTTGACTCTAGAATTGAGGAAATAAGAAAAAAAACCTAAAAGGTGTGGCAAAAGATCTATATAGCACAAGAGAGAAAATATTATAGAATATAATAGTTTTCCGCAATGTATCTCTTTTTTTTTTTTTTGTCCTTTAGCTTTTTGTATTTTGGTCTCCCGATTGTTTTTCTTCAATTTGTTCTTTTAACGTTGTGTTTATTTAAGATTAGACTTGGTGGTTTGTTTTGGATGCCTAAGTTAAGAGATCTTGTGGTATTGGAAAAAAAATAATATTGCTTAGTTGATGCTTGATTTGGAAAAATCAATTGATATTTTATTTATATAAAACTATTAAAGTTATGGGGACCAAATTTGAACAATAGATAAACAATCACCCTTTTTTTCTCACTAGGACCAGGGACTGAATTGCATGGGTAAGGAAAAGGTTTGATTTTTTTTTTTATCGTTTATTTTTTTCAATTTGATTCTTTCACATTATATTATTTGGGATTAGACATAACAATTTTATTGTTGCCTAAATATGAGGATCTCGTGATGTTAAAAAAAATGATGCACATTTGATGCTTGGTTCTACAAAATAAAACTCAATTTTATTGATTTAAAATAATTAAGATTTGAGGAACCAAATTTGAAAATAAAACAAGAGCAGTGATGAAGTTGGATGAGAAGTAAGGGAATGTCTGGCATATGTAATGCACGCTCTAGCATGTGAGGAGAGCTACCATGTTGTGGAGGCACGTGTGGTCGCATCTGACATTGAGAAGTGGTCTTTTATGGTGTCACTTGAATTGTCTCAGTGAGGGCTCACGAAAAGGTAGCGCGTGGTGGATTTCAGGCAGTGGTGTGTCTCCAACAACCCATTTTGCTTTTCTTTGACCCCCCCTCTCTCTTATCTCATCACCTTGGTTTTCTTAGCTTGTTTTATCAATTTTCTCTCAAGTCAGTTTTGGTCCTTATATATTTGATTGTTATTTTTTTTCATTGTTTTCTTTTTTAATTGAATTATTTTTTTCAATCAAGTTCTTCAATATTTGACTAGTTAGGGATTAGAATTCATATTTTTTTTTTATTCTAATTTTCTTTCTATTGGAAATCCTAGTGTTATAACTCGGGTCATAGGTTTAGAAGGTTGACCTAGTTTGTCTTGAATGGTTTTTTTTTGGTCATTTTTAAATTATTTTTTTCAATTTCACCTTTAAACATTTGGTTAGTTAAGAATTGTGTTTCATAATTTTTATTTATTTTCTTTCTATGGAGTTATCTCGCTCATGACCCGAGTTGACTTGAAAAGTTTTTTTTTCTTTTTTTTAGATATTTCTTTTTTTTTTTCAATTTTCCCTTCAATATTGTGTTGGTTTGGGAATTTGGCTTCGTGATTTTTTTTCCAGTTTTCTTTATATGGGGTTATTGACATGATCAAAAAATTGACGTCTTCTCCCAAGTGTAGGAGTGTCGAAGTAATAAATAACCCAGCAAGATCAGGGTCGAACCACAGGGAGGTTAACTATATAAATTAATAATGATGATGATGATGATGATGATGAGGACTTTGAGATGTAAGATTAATGTGAAGATTAAACAATGATAAAAATAGTTGTCAAGGTTAGAGGATCTACTAATGGTGTTTCAAATAAGTATAATATAAACTCTTTTTATTACTCAACTGGAAACCACACACAAAAGAGGTTCCAATCGGATGATTTGTCATTAATAGCTCATTATAAATTATTAACATGATCATATTAATTATTTTATTTGAATAATACCAAACTTTTAAATATTGTCAGTAATTCATGATGCTAACTTATATTAACAACAAATCAAGTTCCTTTCATAGCACAGGTGTAGGTATAACATACGATTGGCTATGAAAGTGCCAAACATTTGTTGTACCAAGTGTTATACAACATAAATTTAGATTAACCATTTAACAAGCAAGGTATTAAGAATTAATAAGATAAAAATGATAAGACATGTTAATAGCAAGTTGTCTAGTATATAATCATTGAAGTCCATATTGAGTATATATTATACTTATCTTAACATCATTAGTAAAACCTTTTCACCTTTACATAATAAACTTAGCTAAACATAATGAAGAAGAAAAACATAAATAAACAAGAGGATAACATGATTATATAAGTATAGTAAAGGAAATGAAAGGCATAAACAAGATATTAATGAAAGCAAAACTTAAGCATTACAAAAATATAAAGAAAGAGAGC
>Ga0325414_1006158_pt1 | contig 12700 bp, 7 predicted proteins | sample PopdelMetagenome_8_FD_206183 | JGI IMG/M metagenome (GOLD analysis project Ga0325414, IMG submission 206183) | Populus deltoides microbial communities from Bellville, Georgia, United States - Leaf-PdKOR-R3 | ecosystem: Host-associated > Plants > Phyllosphere > Phylloplane/Leaf | place: USA... | reverse complement strand
TTTTTTTTCCTTTTCTTCTAGATATAATATTGATGGCTTTTGTTTTTGGTTGATTATTTCTAGATATTTTTTTTATAATGACTTGTCTATTATTATTACCTATAATTTAAATAAAATTCTTAAACCATCGATGTTATTCAATCCAATCAAACTAATAACTCGAGTATTAGGTTTTTCGTGCTTGGGGCATGTCTCATGTAAACGATCCAGTAAAAACTAAAATTGCAAAACACCTCACAGTGGCTTCGAAGTAGATCTTAGAGATTGGTTTTGACCTCAAAATAGCATGTGCACGCTTTGTAGGTCATCCTATGCAGTAGGGTATTGGATGAACTTATAGAATTCAAACGAGCAATTTAATCTGTGCTTAGCTTTGTAGGCTAGCTCCTAGGCTTTTGAGTAGTAAAATTGGTCTATTGAGAATTACAGTAGAAAAATGAGGAATGAAAAAAAGCCAACCAGTATAATGACATATAATTTTTAGAAACGACATTATTAACAAAATTAACACAACAGTTAAGTATTTTGTAAATATACCGATGAAAATATTTGTTGGTATATACTAAGGGAATTACGAAGGGTATTATAGTGGGATTAAAAAAAAACAAATCATACAATGACATGATATTTTTACCTATAGAGTTATCCGTAATTAACTCTGTTAATAATATTTAATTTATGACTTGACGTTTGACCCTACTCTCCACCTTTTCTATTTTTTCTTCTTTCTTATACATTTTTTTCTGCAACAAACAGTCACCCGCCCCCAATCTCAATATAATTCAACCTCTCACAACAAATTTGACCACCATAACACGCAGTTTATCGGTATTCATGTTCTTATTCAAATTTTATTGATGATTCTTCATGTTAGGTAAACAAATCTACCTTTTTTTATTTTAACTCAATTTTAAAATGTTAATTTTTTTTGCATATTTTTGTAGCATACGTATTTTGTTTGGGTGTTTACTCGTTTTATAATTTTTTTCTCATACAAATTTGTTATATAAATTTATGATTTGTACAAGTTAGAGTTTATGACTGTTATCATTCATGAGTCCGTCGGTAATATATATATATATACACATAAAAGAATGTATGAAGTTATAACTTGATGCATAAGATGAGACACCATCTCCTTTGATTAATTATCTGTTTTTTTATCCTTTAATGTTTTTGTTGTTATTCTCTAGACATATCGAGTTATCTTGTTATTTTGAAAGGAATATTAAATATCCATATTCTCATAGGTTATTATAACTATATGGCTATTAAAAATAATTTCAACCATAGAAACTTAAGGGTATGTGATTAAACATTGTAAAAGAATGATTCAATCTAAAATCTAAAAACTTTAGGTATAACACGAGGTTTTAGAGAATCGCTACTTTATTATTAAATCAATTATTGATTACTCTTGTCATATACATATAATAAATATACTAAAATACATGGAAGAATCATAATGGCCATATACTCACTTCATTATTCACAATAATAATAATAATAATTGTGGAGTGATGTCTATAGCCTTGACAAAAGAAATTGTATACCTTTAATTAAGGGGTATTTTGATATTTTTCACACTAGTCATTCGTCATTAGTGGTTAGTGTGAGAGTATTTTTGTCTATACAATATTTTTTTGAATAATAAAATAACAAAAATACCTCCAAGAGAAAAATAAATAAATTATTTCAGGTAACGGTATATAGTATTTTTAGTTTTTTTATATATAGTTGAATTACAAATGTACCCTTGGATCCAAGAAATTTAATGCATTGAGGGCAAGGGTATTAGACTCTTTTGTCTTTTTTTTTTTTGTTAATTGTTGATTTGCATGAGAAAGTGTTGTAATTTATCATTAAAATAATATTTTTAATTAGAAAATATTGTTGGTTTGTGTTATGCACGTGCCAAAAAAATGGGAGACGCCGTGTCTTTTAGGCGGCGCATGTGGTATATCCTGGTGGTCAAAAATGGAATTCCTCTTTATAGTCTGATTCCCCGACGTCTTCTCTTTCATCCTAGGTGACATGTGTAGTTCAAATATTCCTAGTTTATCGTTGATGACCCTTTCTCTTTTTTTTTTTTCCATTCATTTCTCTCTCCTACCCCCGATAAATACATTATGGTTCTTAGTATTATTGGTATTTCAAATTCAGTCCTTTTAGTTTTGATTTGTATTTTTTTCATTTTTTCTTTTATTAAAGTTTTATGTGTTTTCAATTTAACCATTTGTTTTTAATTTTTATATATAATTATTTTTTATTTGGTTCTTCTGCTTTAAATTTTGTATTTTTGCCCTTTTAACAAAGTTTTCATAGCTTTCAATTTTATCATTCAAATCAAGTTTATGGTTTTGATTTTTTCAATGATAATAATAGTGATTTTAGTTTGGTCCCTCTTTTTTCATTTCTTATTGTTTTTCTTGGATTTTTGTAAATAAATTTATAGTTTTCAATTATGTCCTTCAAACCAAGTTCATGGTTTTTATTTTTTCAATAATAATAATGATACTAATAAAAATAATAATGATGATGATGATAATACTGGTGATAGTGATAAAAATAAAAATAGTAATGAAAATAATAATATTATTAATGATAATAGTAGTAATAATGATAGCAACACAACAACAACACCAACAAAAATAATAATTGTACTAGTAGTAGTAGTAGTAGTAGTAGTAGTAATAGTAGTAATAATGGTGTATTAATAATGATGATGATGACAACAACAACAATAACAATAATAATTAAACATTTGTTATCTTGTGTTAATTTAACCCTAATTAGCGTTGTTATATATTTTTCATAACTAGTTTTTTATATCATTTTTGAACCTTATTTCAATACCTAAACATCAATTTTTGTATAAAAAAAATAATTTGAGCCTGTAGCGAAGCGCAGGAACCAAGACTAGTAAGCTCTAGAGAGAAACTGAACAGTAGAAAACACAACACATTAGTAAATGAATATCTTCTTTTATTTTAAAAAAATATCATCTGCTACGCTTAAAAACTTTAGAATACAATTATTGACACGCGCTACGTTGCGGGTCAAATTAGTTTTTTAACATAAAAAATTATTTAAGTGTTGCTAACATGTTTTATCATTAAAAATAATAATCATGAACTCAAAATATGATGCATATTAGATAATATTTTTTATAAAAATATTGATGCAATGACATATTGGATGACATTTGTTTCCGAATATTGAAACAATGATATATTAGATCGACTCGGGTTAACCTGCCACATGTTTACCTTGGTCGTGAGACCGTGATAACCCCACAGAAAGCAAATCAAAATAAATTATGAAAGCCAATTCCTCATCAATCTAATGTTGAAGGACAAAAAAATACTAAATTATAAAGGATAAAAAAACTACTCAGATTAACCTATCAAACTAATAATTTAGGTCATGAGATTGAGATAATCCCATGAAAAATAAAAATAAAAAATATGAAGCTCAATTTCCAACCAATCCAATATTAATGGTGAAATTAAAAAAAAAGGACAAAAAAAATAATCCAAGTCAATCTAGGCTAACTTGTTAAATTCGTGACTTGATTCATGAGACTGAGATAACTTCATAAAAATTACAAAGCTCTATGTCCAACAAATCCAATATTAAAGGTTAAAATTGAGAAAAATAAACTAAATTCATGAGACCGGAATAACTCCACAATAAGTAAATTGAAAAAAAAAATCTAATTCTTAAACAACCTAATACTGAAGTATAAGATAAAAATAAGAAGATTGAGTTCTTGGAGGGTGAGATTGAAAGAAAAAACTAAAAAGGACCCTAAAATATAAACTGAATCAACCTAGGTTAACATGTCAAACTCGCGACTCAAGTCATGAAATTAGGATAACCCTATAGAGAGTTAATCGAAAAAACATTATGAAGCCCTATTAAAAAAACCTCAATTTAAAAAGATAAAAAATAAATAAATAGAGTCAACCCGAGTTAACTTGTCAAACCTGCAACTTGGGTTATGATACTAGGATAACTCCGTAAAAAGAAATAAAAAAATTATGAAGCTCAATTTCCAACCAACCAAATATTGAAAGATGAAATCGAAAAAAAAATCAATTACAAAAGTGGCCGAAGAAAAATAACCCAAGCAACTCAGGTTAACTTATTAAGCTTGCAGCTTGGGTCATGAGATCGAGTTAAATGCATAGAAATCAATAAGATAAAAATGAAACCCTATTTTTAATAAATCTAATGTTAAAGGTTGAAATAAAAAAAAAACTAAATCCATGAAATCGGTATATAACTCAACAAAAACAAAATTAAAAAGCATAATTCTCAAAACAACCAAATATTAAGTGATGAATTTTTTTTGAAAAAAAACTATAAATTAAACTCACACACACACAAAAAATATTATTTTGATAAATAATATTTTGTAGGTGGCTAGAATGATTTTACCTCACCCTTTAGCTTCTTCTTTTTTTAATATGAAAAGCTCCTCAAAGAGATTTGGGAAATTCATTATAAAGCGAGGAGACGGCTATAGGTAGAATCATGGGTTTTATTTATTATTAATTCTTTTACTTTTTTATAAATTAATTCTTATTTTAGCGTTTGAAGAAACTACATGAATTTTCTAAAGTGGTATGTTGTGTTATACTTCAACTATTATGTTATGTTATAAAGTTAAAAAGAGCAATAGTAGAATTACTGTTTAGTAATTAACTACTATACTTTTAAGAGCATTGTATTTTTATTTAAAAATAAAAAATAAAAAATAAAAAGAGTGGATCTTGTAATAAACTGTCTTGCTGTAAATTTAAACTTGATGGTTGTACTTATTGTCACTTCATGCATTTTCTACTAAAAGCAAGATATACCTCCATCAAACAATATTTATATAGTCTAAAGCAACTCTGCATAAAAATACAAACAATATCAAATAAACTGATTAAAAACATTATGATTGTAATTATTGTCTTTTTATAACACCCACCTCTCCCAATATGGCCCCAAGTCTCTTTCCAAGTCCACTTCCCCTCATCAAAGTCATAGATGCTTCTCATGTCTCAAAAACATGACAAGTAAATGAGACTTCTTTTCTGTTTGCATCACAAATCATAGATGCTTCTCATGTCTAAAAAACATGACAAGTAAATGAGATTTCTTTCCTGTTTCTATATAAAAAAAAATTATATCACAGATCATAGCTAGACAGTAGAATTTAAAGAAATTAAGTTGAGGGGGGAAATATTGTAGCTCCAATCATTATGCATGATTCAAGCAGTGATTTTTTTTATCCCCAAACTTTTTTTTTTTTTATCTTTGATTGAGTTCTTTTATTCTCAAATTGATAGCTAGTTACTTCTCCAATCATTATGCATGGTTGTTTTAAAATAATAGAAAAAAATCACTTTAGTCCTCATCCTTTCCAAATAATCCTTTCACAGTCCCTTTAGTTTTTTAAAAATTAATTTTGACCCAAAACTTTATTTTTTTTATTTTTTAGTTCTTGATTTTAGAGAGAAGAGAGAAAGTCATCAGATCTCATGGTCAAGATGGAAAATATCGGTTGATACCGATTTTAGCCACTAAAAAGGTTGATATTTGTCACTAAGTTCTATTTAATGAAGGAGTTTCTTTGTGGTGTTCTTTAGCTTTCCTATAACCTGGAAGAGTAGACCTGAGCTCTGAAAGTTTTTTGAATCTAGGTTGATTTTGGGTTTTAGACCGATTTAAGGCCATAGAAGGTTTTTGTCAAGGTCTGGAAGGTGTTTTCTAGATGTTTTAGATCAAAATGAGTTGAAAAATAAATTTTAAGGCATGAAATAACTTTGCTCTGATTTTTCAACTACTCTTTGATCGCTGGATTCTAGAGATATAAATGGCGCGTCACCTACATCATTTTCGTTCCCAGTCCGTCCCCCAGCCGGCACGCGACGACCCGCTCTCACCGCGGGAGCAGCTCGAGCAGTCCACCGACAACCGACGAGTTCAGGACTGGGACCCCCGAGCCCAGCCCTCAAAGCCAATCCTTTTCCCGAGGTTACGGATCCATTTTGCCGACTTCCCTTGCCTACATTGTTCCATCGACCAGAGGTTGTTCACCTTGGAGACCTGATGCGGTTATGAGTACGACCGGGCGTGGGAGGCACTCGGTCTTCCGGATTTTCAAGGGTCGCCGGGGGCGCACCGGACACCACGCGATGTGCGGTGCTCTTCCAGCCGCTGGACCCTACCTCCGACTAAGTCGTTTCCAGGGTGGGCGAGCTGTTAAACAGAAAAGATAACTCTTCACAAGCCTTTACCGACGTTTTCGAACTCCCTAACGTTGCCGTCAGCCGCCACGTCCCGGTTCAGGAATTTTAACCCGATTCCCTTTCGAAGCTCGTGCGCGAATACGCTGTCGGACGGGCTTCCCCCGTCTTAGGATCGACTAACCCATCCTTAAAAAAATAAAAGGTGGATGATATATTGAGAAAAATGAGGCCAGACCTCTTTTGACAGGCCAAGAGCATGGGTTGGCCCACGCGCCTGGCCTAATAGTTGATTTTAAAAAAATATTTTTTTATGCTTGTCCAACCCCTTCAAGTAAAGAAAAAAATATTCTTTGTTATCTAATAAGATGATACTAGTTATTTTCTCAACATCATAAAATTATTTGTGAAATTTAGATACCAAAACAAGCAGCAAGAAATGTGGGGGTACAGCTAGCATTTTTTTGGGCTAAATTTGTAAATATTGTTTTAAAATAGATGAAAATAGAAAACATTTTTGTTTATTTATATGAGAAGTGCTTCGAATAATTAAAAAAAAATGTGAATATAATAATCTTATTTTTTTCTGAATTTTTTTATGACGTGATAATGTTATCTTCAAACTCAATATTTTTTTTTGTTACAACTATCAAATTAAAAAAGGGAGGTAAGCATCGATAAATTAACTTTTAAAAGGAAAATCGGAAATTATCATATTGATCCTTTCATAGTCATCATACTAATTATCAACGTAATTTACTTTTCAAATATCTAAATTTATTTATAATTATAAAGCAGATATAATAAATAATTGAAATGATTTATTTTTAATTTTACAGTTTCATATATTCTTATATTTAATTGGGTATATATTATTATATCTTAGATTTTTAATTTTTTTTTATCTACCATCCACAAAAATTAAAATTTCTTTATATTATAGGAATATATTTCCCACGCATCATATCTTAAATCTTTAAGATTTTTCTTATCTAAATCGTATTCATACATGTAACCCATGCTAATATTCATTATTCCTAGCCTAACCATGAATTCAAATTGTATTTATCATGTTAGACACACAAAGTGTCACATGTTAAACAAATACTTTTTGTTGTCCCCTGAAAATACCTCAAAAAAATTGAAATGGCATTTGGGACCTGCAGGCGATTACGAAAGAGAGAGAAGAGGTAAATATGGACAGCATTAATTTTTGTGAGTGGACATCCATTCTCCCTTCAAGAGGATTGTGGATATCTCCAGCAGCCTATAAATCAATAACAAGGATAATTAATTAATTAAATAAATTAATAAATTTAGATATTGAAAAAATATAAAGCACAAAGGTAACTAAATATACTAGGCATGTTGAAATTGAAAATAACTTCTTGGTGTTCACTTTCACGAGGACCCAAATTTATATTTGTCTGATTCTTCGGTGCTACTTTGATTTAAATAAATTTATGATGTTACACTCTCATTGCCAAAGTGAAAAGCGATTTTTTAGATGGGTCTACATAAGAGAGGTGATAAAAGAAAAAAATTGAGGAATTATCGCTTTTTAATTTTTATTATTAGTATTTCTTAAAGAATTTATTACTTTGAACTTGCTTGAAATGAGCCAAATGAAATAATATTTGTCATTGAGACTGATTTGTGTGTGTATATTTAATTAGGACCCACCAATTTGTATGTGGATCTTTTTATTATTATTATTAACGTGAATATTCGGGTCAGCTTGCGCGTACCTTGACTAATCCCACGGACCCTGAAGTTAATGACCATGTAAGTCTCTAATGACCCTGAGATTTGTGAGACTTAAACTGGTAACCTCTATGGAGCAAACTTAGAACCTGACCAGTTGGGTTATACCTATCAAAATTTATATAAATCTTTTTATACATTAGCTTTGTGCACAAACCAACAGAAATCCACAAATATATTTAAAATAAACACCTTTCGTTCCCTAGTTTTAACGTGGGATTTACTACTCGAATTATATCCAATATCTCCTATTAATTATAAATTCTAATTACTTCAATTATGGCATTGCAAAAAAAAAAAAAAAGTTAATAGAGTTTGTAATGTTGAACCAAATAAGGAATGCCAGAGAGACTGAAGGGTTATCAAGTGTAATATTACGGCAAAATTCGCAAATAGTCATATCAAATCTAAGAAGATTGACATCTTATGGTGATGTTATTATTATTTTGGACCACCCACATTCTCTACTTTATGGCTGGATGGCCTTGTTCTTTTGTGCGATGCAGCCCATTGACCTGGCATTCCACTCCACTCAAACACTGATAGAGATATGACTAAAAAAGCCAACACAAATATACATAAAAAAATATTTTCGTTGTAACAAATTGTCAAGCCATAAGAAGAAGGAGTCTTAGTATATATTTACAAGATGAATGTTTTGTTTTTTATTTAGAGATGTCAATCGCTAATCTATGTACTTGACATCACACCCTAAAAGAAGTATATATTTACAAACTACGAAGTATAAAGGAGTCTTAGTGGCCGTCGGAGTGGTGGGTGCTCTCCCTAAGTTAAAGAGTTTTTAATAGGAAAGAAGGAGACAAGGATGGAAGTAGGTAAAGTTTCCATTATATATAATTAATTTACCTATACATGACACACAAGCACAATATCACCAGCAGTGGAGGGAGGGAGGGAGGGAGGGAGGCATAATTAATGGGCACGGGTAGCAGCTTAGTTAACGTCTTGTGAGGTCTACATAATCAAATATGGTGTGCACATTTTTATTTGTTTTTGTCTCACATGTTGAAAACTAGAGCTTCCATTGTTGATTGTTGACTATCGTAGTTCAGATTTTAATGATTAAGATGCTAATGATACACTTTATCCCATAATCAACACTTGGAGATCTTGATCCCTTGTTATACAGCTAATAGATCTTGTCTTCTAATGTTATGATAATTCCCATTTATCCTGAAGCCACATGAGTAATAGGAGTTTGTGAATTTTTATTTTTCTATGAGCTTGATGTATTTTCTTTTTTTTTTCCCCGATTTAGAAATTAGTGTGATATACCACGTACAATCCACACCTTATACATACCCTAACACTTCAAAATATAAAAGAAAACAAAAAAAAAAAAACAAAACCTAATTGTCACTTTTCAAGCATGAAAATCTATTGTTAGATTAATCTAATTAATGGGGGGATTCTAGCTAATGGAGACACGATACGTCTTGTCTGCCCTAAAATTTGCGCCCACCTAACTTATTCAAACAACTTTCAAGTCGAGAACACTTGTTAAATATATTGGCGCCACCGTCATGCTAGTGCAATGTCTAGGTCTCATGAAATCTAAAGACTCTTATTACACTGTGTTTAGGTTAGTAGGCTGTTTGGTGCGCTGGGATTAGCTTGTCAGTCAAGTGAGTGACAAGCAGCTTATCATGTTTTGAATCTACAGGAAAGCCGGAGACCACAAGACTTGAATGTTTTGTCTTCTGTCCTCATGTGGGTTCTGGGTCTTCAAATCATATGACCTCACCATTTTGCCCATAATTTCTTCTTCTTTTTTCTTTTTTTTTAGTCGGAGGATCCAATAGATTTGAATTACATAACGAAGGATAAATCTTTTTTTTATTCTAAAATCCCATTCTATCACTGATTTCAATTTGAAACGAATCTTGAGAAATAATTAAGTATATCTAGTCTTGGAGGTAATCGATGTTCATGAATAATGAGCACACCTTGTCACGTTAACACCTTTGAATACTCTATCAATTGCGCTCAAACTTTCTCATATTTCTATCATATCTCTTGAGATGACCATAACTTTTGTGAGAAAGTAAATGATTTTCGATGAAAAGTCCCTTAGTTGTATTGCACTTAGCTCGATCCACTAAGTGAAACAGAAAGCACTTTCTTGTTGATTAAAGACCGTCTTGGTTTTATATGCCTAAATACAGTTTTGTGCTGACCCAACAAATAAATTTGCTCTTGTGATAATTAATTATACCTCGACGACATGCCTAGTTAAATATTTTTCGCTTTGCGATTTCAACTCTATATGGGATTAGGGAGGGTTGCAGACTCGCAAAAAGCTCAAAGGAAAGTTTATATAATACAGTTTTTTTATAATTATTTCCCTATATCCATAATCATGTGAAACCTTGAATTTTATTAAAATATTTTATTCCAAAAAAACGATGCTATATTATTGATTTAGATGAGAACGAGGAGCAGTTATAGGACTATCATAGTATTATAAATTAGATTTAGTCTTATTTGTTATACAAAAGAAAAGAATTCCTTTTTTTTTTTTTTTAGTGATTTGTCTCTTGCTTTTGTTTGTATTGTAGTGTTTGCATATTGCACAAACCTTACAAGCAATTAATTTGTTTAAATTGATGTTGATCAATGAAGAAACCATTCATGAAAAAAAAATCAAATGAATAGAGCAAAGAGGCAAATCACTACAAAAAAAAAGAATTGAAGAGACATGGAAAAACGTATATATAAAATCAATGACGACGACAGTGGCCAGCTCATATGGATTTTTGGAGGAAAAAAAAATAAATAAAGCAAAAAAATAGTTTTTTTTTTCCTTATTGAAAGAATGGATAAACTTTAACAATCAGAGGGAAATAAAAAAATGGATTAATTAATTACATGCACTATGAGACTCACACACACACACACACACACACACATCAATTCTATCTTCTATAGATTAATTCTATCCAGATATATGTGCCTTGGATTGAACTCTTAAGTATAGATCATCCCACCCAGAGGAAAACTTGACCATTTATACTGATCGTTTTATTTCAAGTCTTCAAATAATTGAGTCGTTAGAAGCTACATTGTTTTGATAGATATAGGAGACAGCTAGCTAGGGTTAAAATCAACAAGACTAAAAGTTGAAAGAAGGTGAAAGAAACCATGCATATTGTTTCCATAACTAACGACCAAACACCCCCCGCAAGGATTTTCAGCTTTCCACATCAAGATTTTCTTGTATCTACCCATTGATGGGTCACGTTAGTGAGGTGACGATGGTCAAATTAGGCAAGCAAGCAGAATTCTTGTCCTACTAGCTATAAATGTCACACGTCACTCACGCGGCTTTGACTGTCGATTTTTCTTTATGTGTTTGCTTTGATTTGATTTTTTAGAATCGTCACCTAGTAATTTATTGAAGGCTACTAGAAAACCGGATGTACTGGTCTTGTCAGAGATTCGAGAGTAAGGGACTGGTTGTGGTTAGAGAAGGTATTAGCACCTCTAACATACTCTATCTGAGGTAAGCTGCTTCGTGGCTTTGACGAGTTAAAGAAGTTTTAAAAATTTTATCTTTTCATCGAGTATCAGAAATACGACTTACGTTTAAGTTAATAATTCTTGACCGTGATCCAATCAAAATATTAAATTCTTCTTTAATCTTTGCAATTTTATCATAAAAAATATACATATAAAAAATAAAACAAATACAAACACACACATTCACTTTTACTATATTTTTTGTTTCTTTTCTTTTCTTTTCTTTTCTTTTCCCTTTTTTTTTTGACATCCACAATACAAAATACAAATTCAAAACAATTAAACAAAAATTACGTTAAAATTACAATAATAGCCCCAAAACAATTCTTTTTAGACGACGCTGAAAATGCTAAAAACGATGCAAATGTATTAAAAACGTATTTTTTGGATTTTCAATGCTTTTCGCTATTTTTGGATTTTTTTCTGAAAATTTATCAAAACATGGGTCAAAAATTGGGTAGCAACATATGCCCTCTCTTTACAATGCTTACGAAGCAAAACTCCTCAATGTTTTGCATAATGAGTTTTGTAAAGAAAAACTTGTCTTTCTGTATGCTTAACTTGCTCAATATCTACTCATCTAAAGACCTTGCTCTTTTTTTTATGTTCTCTCTTCCTTCTCTTTTCTTCCTCTTCTTTCTTTCTTTCTTTCTCTCTCTTTTTTTTTTGTTAACTTAAGATCCCATCTAGCAATCTCCTTTTCCAAAATCAAAGAATGTGTGTAGCTCGGTCAATCTGAAATCCCATATGGAGATTTCCTTTAACCAAAGTCACATGAGATCCCATCTGGCGACCTCATTCAACTGGAACTAAAAAATATGTGGAGCTCGGTCAACTTGAAATCCCATCTGGCGATTCCCTTTAACCAAAGCCACCTGAGATCCCATCTGGCGACCTCATTAAACTGGAACTAAAAAATATGTGTAGCTCGGTCAACCTGAAATCTCATTTGGCGATTCCTTTTAACCAAAGCTACCTGAGATCCCATCTGGCGACCTCATTAAACTGGAACTAAAAAATATGTGTAGCTCGGTTAACCTGAAATCCCATCTGGCGATTCCATTTAACCAAAGCCACCTGAGATCCCATCTGACGACCTCATTAAACCAAAACCAAAAAATGTTGCGTAACTCGGTCAACCTAAAATCCCATCT
>Ga0325414_1006151_pt1 | contig 12708 bp, 12 predicted proteins | sample PopdelMetagenome_8_FD_206183 | JGI IMG/M metagenome (GOLD analysis project Ga0325414, IMG submission 206183) | Populus deltoides microbial communities from Bellville, Georgia, United States - Leaf-PdKOR-R3 | ecosystem: Host-associated > Plants > Phyllosphere > Phylloplane/Leaf | place: USA... | reverse complement strand
ATGTACAACTTTTTCTTCATAAATTTTAATTTCAATGAAATAAGAATAATATTTTATAATTAAATAATTAAGAACAAAAAATATTAAGATGATTATAATAAATTATGGTTTCAATTCTCTTTTTTTTTGTGAAATCAAGAATATATATAGAATAAAAAGAGAAAACCTGAACAGAGAGAGCAAAGCTTTAGCTATATAGGTTGTAGCCTAGACATCAACCTAATTACCAGGAAGGAAAATAAGGAAACAAGCAGCTCTATTAATGGAGCAACAACATAGAAACCCAACGAAATCATAACTTAAGCGGACCAAGCCGAAATACATTCGTAATTCCTATACAGATCAGCACCTGTATACCAAAATGAAGAATTCAGATTTCTAGTCCAACCTGCTGCAAAGTATAACAAATGTCATAGGACATCTTCCCAGATTGGCTGCTTTTCCTCAAATATCAAAATATTCCTAGCATTCCATATAGTCTAGACAATACTAAATATAAAGCCCCCCTAAATAGATCTTTCAAACTTACAATGATTTTCCTGCAGAAAACCTAGCCATTGACATTGAAGGTTGTCAAAGGCATATGGCATTACCCAGCTCAGACCTATCCAAACTACAATTTTATTCCATAGTTTTTAGACCACTGGGCAATGCATGAAGATGTGGGAGACAATTTCAGAATGATGCTCATAGAAAGGGAAACAATCATCTTAAGGGCTCAAGATGTGTCTCTTAACTAGGAAGGCTCTTGTGCAAAGGCCTTCATTTAAGGCCAACCATAAAGTCATTTCTGTTTTTAGAGGGCAAATAGATTTCTAGACATCTATAACATATGTTTTAATTCCAGCAGAATTGATCCTTTCAAGGGCAAGCATACAAGATTTTATAGTATAGCCTCCATCCTTCCCTCATTCTGAAATCAATTTGTCTTCTTTTGATCGATGAATAACTGTAAGATTAAGATTAGACAATAGCCTTTGAAACAATAGATTCTCACTAGTACTAAGGGGTCTTATCCATTTCAGATTCCAATACCAAGTATCGTCTATCTAGTATCCCATCTGGCTAACAATCCCTATTTTGGAGGAGGACAAGCGGAAGAGAGCAAGATAAGAGTTAGCTAAACAGAAGCTAGACAATCAAGTATCTGACCAAAAGTTTACATGGTTACCATTACCCATTTTAAGTTTACAGCTAGCATGAAAAAGAGTGCTATCAAGATCCTTACTAGTAATGGTAGAGTAGATACCTCACCAAATCCTTGAGAGTTTTTTCCCGAATTGGGGCACCCCATTTATGAACTTTGGTTTGCATTTTTCCTTAATGAAATCTGCCTAACTAGCTTTGTCATTGCTTCCCAATTTCCAAATCCATTTGAAGAGGAGAGCTTTATTTTTTGCTAATATAGTCCCAACACCAAGATCACCCCTGTCTTTTTCTTTCACCACTGTTTCCCATGCTAATCTGTGAATTTTCCTGTTATCAATACTCCCATCCCATAAAAACAGAGACTGCATAGCTGTGATCTTACAGGCCACTGCCTTTGGGATGCAGGAGATGGACATGTAATAGAGAGGTATGGCAGAGATTACACTTTTGATCAGAATTGCTCTCCCCGCCATTGATAATAGCCGCCCCTTCCAAGAGTTGAGTCTCCCTCAAATTTGTGAGAGAACAGGTTTCCATATGGAGATCCTATTTGGATTAGCACCTAAAGGGAGTCCCAAGTATTTGATTAGAAGAGTATCACATATGCATCTGAGAGCACCAGAAATCCCTTCAGCATATATCTCATCAACATTCACACCCACCAGACTGCTCTTATGGAAGTTGACATTGAGCCCCGAGCACAAACTGAACCATCTTAACATTCTCTTGACATTTAACAGGCATTGAAGATTATTTGGTGAAGAAAAGTGTGTCATCTACAAATTACAGATGATGAATAGCTTTTACACTTGTAGAGTCCATCCCATACAGTGCACCAATTTTCAGGCTCCTGCTAATGAAAACAGAGATACCTTCAACAGCCAAACAAAAAAGAAAATGGGAGAAGAGGTCCCCCTGTTAAAGACCACAAGAAGCTACGAACTCAAGAGTGGGGGAACCATTGATTAAAACTTAAAGTCTTGTGGTCGAGACACATGCCATAATCCATTTTCTCCATCGAGCACCAAATTTCATGTGGCCCATAACATCATTAAGGTAAGACCAGGACACAATGTCGAAAGCTTTTCTAAAATCAAGTTTAAGAAAGAAACCTTAACAGCTCCGAGATTTTATAGAATCTAGCATTTTATTGGCAATAAGAATCGAGTTCAGGATGTTCCTGCCAGCAATGAAAGCTGATTGGGAGGGGCTAACCACACACTACATAACTTCTTTTAGTCTGGTGGCAAGAATCTTAGCAATAATCTTATATAACCCATTTAATAAGCTAATAGGTCTATAATCATTAAAGAAGGAGCTGCCAGCAACTTTTGGAATTAAAGCAATATAACTGGTGTTAATACCTTTAAGAAGTTTACCTCTCTTGAAGAATTCAAGAACCATTGTGAATAAATCATGTTTCATTAACTCCCAAAACTTCTTATAAAACTTGAAGTTGAAACCGTCAGGGCTTGGGGCCTTGGAGCCTTCACTGCTGAAGATGGCCAAGTGAACCTCTTCTATGGTAACATCTCTTTCAAGCCATGTAGCATGGTTCTCACTAAGCTTCATAAAGCCTGCATTACCCATCATGGGTCTAGAAATCAAGGGATTAGAGTAAATGTTTGAGAAATATGCTTTGGCTCCTTCTTTGATTTTAGCTAGACTCGAGAGGTTATTCCCATTGTATATAATATGATGAATATAGTTTTACATCCCCTGACTTTTCCTTAGATGTGGAAGAAGCGAGTGTTTCTGTCCCCCAACTTGAGGCAAGATTGTCTAGCCTTTTGTCTCCATATAGATTCTACATATCTGCAGAGTTTATATTGTTTACCCTTCAACTCAAATAGCCTTTTTCTTTCAGAGTCAGACAGCCCACCACTTTCAGCTTGATCCTCGAGGTTCTGAAAGAAGACTGTAGATTTTACAGAGCCTAATCCTGATTCCCAAACTCAGTTTTATTCCACTAGCCTAACTTAGTCTCGGAGCATTGATTCTTCTAATCACCTGGAAGTTGCCAGGGATATCACGCATAATATTCTCCTAGAAGACCTTAAGGGTGTTATAAAATGAAGGGGCCATGAGCCAGCAGTCTAGACATTTGAAAGGTTTCCATCCCTAGTGCATTTGTTCTTTCCTAACAAGCAGTGGGCAGTGATCCGAAAGACCATGATCCAAACATATCAATTTTAAAGAGCTAAAATGAGACAGGCATTATGTGTGAGCAAAAGCTCTATCCGACCTGCTCATAAAGCCACCTCGAAACCAGGTGAACCTATGATTCACCAGCGGATATTCAACCAAATCACAACCATCAATGGAGGCTTGAAACTCTGAAGCCCCTCTCTTATCTAACAGATGACTGCTTCTATCTGCATTAGATAACATCTCATTAAAATCACCCATTAAAAAACAGGGATGATCCAGAAAGGCATGTCTGAGTTTAGTAAGCTCCATCCAAGAGACTGCTCTTTCAGTTCTAGAGCCTGCTGTATAAAACCTAGTGATCACACAATTAAAAGTATCATCAACAAAGGAGTCAAATAAGCTAATCCAGCTCCCAACAAATTCAACTGAATCCACCCTGAAAAGATCATCATCCCACATGGTTATCAACCCACCTGATCTACCCAAAGCCTCTATGCAAAACCATTTAATATTCTGACCATGCTATAAACTAGAGACTATAGATTCTGAACATGAAAGTTTAGATTCAATAATGAAACATACAATGAAATTAAAATCCTTAATATACTTGCTAATGGTCTTTCTTTTATAACTAGATCCCAAACCACACACATTCCAGCCAAGAATCATAAAAAAGTAGCATAAAACAATGCATAGAGACATAGATGCCTACTGGACATACTTGTCCCAGTGTTCCTTTTCAACATCAATGGCGTTTTGGATTATGACTTCAGTATTCTCTCTATTTGTTTCAAAGTCGATACCTAATTGTTTACCAATTACTTTCATAGCTCCAATCTCATCACAAGCTATAGGGAAGTCTGATAGGGGCTGAGAAAGTTGTAATCTTTGGTTAACTGCTCTGATGTAGGAATCAATTGATTCTTCATTTTCAGCACTGTTATTTGAATCAGTTGAAGTGGCTGCCATCATTTGACCCTTATGACCTTTAATGGCACCAATCTGTTTACCGTTCCTGGGGGTCATGTTGTGGACTAGGTTCGTTTTAAGCCAACTCTGTTGATCTTCATCTATGACAGTCATGTTATATATCCCATTTTCCTTATCATTTCGTGGAATATTAGAGACTGGACCCATTGGGCTAGATATCAGCCCTTTCCCGCATGTAGTCGAGTTTTTATGCGTGTAATAGTCTAGGAATTCCGGGAAGTAAACTTGGGCTTCATAACCATACGCATACCCTTCTTTCCGCTAAAACTCTGCTTCATAATCACTTCAATTTCATAATCAAGGTCTGTAAAAGTAAAGTTCTTGTTTGCAAACATATCTTGTTTCTCCTTTATAACCACTATCTCGGATTCACTCGGTGATGAATTACAGTTCAAATCTGAATCAGACTCTAGAGTATACCCAAGGGAGTAGATAATCGAAGCCAAATCTATACAGGCCTCATGTTTAATCTTAAAGATAAGGATTACCACTTTTTCCTTATCAATCGTGAGATTTATTGTTCCATTAAGAGAAGCAGATGGTGATTTGCCTACCAAGATTGTAATCCCCAATATAACACCTTTATTAATGGAAGTTAAGTCATATCCATCTTGCATTCTTCCCCCATTAGCCATTTGATGCATTCCATATTCCAAGCAACAATGAGGAGACCAAATAGGAACGCTCATCCCTTTGCTTTATTGGAACTCTCATTTAAGGTAAAATAGTTGACACATGTAATTGCTTTTGCTTTACAACCTGCCTTTGATACTTCGTAATGTTAACACGGAGCTTGTAGGAATAGAACCATATCTTGTTAAGCTTATATGTGATCTCTGCATCAGGGTCGTAGAGAGATAGGAAACCAAACCTTTTCCCAGTTTGTTTAGCTTTTTTGAGACAAAAAGCCCTGTGATTGTTCCATGTCTTTGAAATTCCTTCCTAAGCTCTGTTTCGATAGTTTTGTGTGGAAACCCCTAAGTGGGCAGCACAAGGTTTTTATGAGAGGGAGCTATGGTTTGATGTAGAGAGATGGGTTGGGAGCATGATGGTGGGGCATGTATATTTTGGATAAATGTGGTTGTTGTTTGGGTATGCTCTCCCTAGATTAGTCCTTTGAGGGTAGGGCTCAGTGTTAGCGTTTTTATTGGTGAAGATGTGGGTTCATCCAGGCAAAATAGAGGTGGCAGCGCTATTTTTTGGGGAAGTGAGCTTTGGTTGGGGTAGGGTTAGTGGGGGACGGGGGAGAGGGAGAGCATTATTTTAGGTTCAAAATTTTGTTCTCTTTATGGTTTCAATTCTGTGTAAACTAATCACTATAAACTTGATGTGCTTTGTTCTATATTTATTCTAATTATTAATTTTTATTAATTGCAAATAAAAATATAATACTTTAACAATGTTTTTAATTTATTTTTTTACTACGTATAGTTGACGATGTCATATTTTCTTAACTCTGGTGATGTATCAGTTGTCTATAACTCATTATTTTCTTAGAGATAATGTCGTATGAATTGTCTATAATTCATTATATTCTTGGTCTTTTATAATGAAAAGGATTATGAATGTAGTGTCCTCTGTCAAGGCGAGCGATGTGTCGGTCATCAAATTTAAAAAAAAATGTTTATGGCGCCTTAATAAAAAAGAATTACAGATTTATTTCAAAACATCAGGTATTGTTCTCAATAGTGATTTGGAAATTCAATTTTATTGCACAAGATCTGCTTTATTTCTTAGTTGTTGTTTACATTTTTTATGGTTTATTAGTTCCTTTAATTCTCATTATATTTAATTAAATGCACCCATCAACTTCCAGATTTGCAATTAAAAAAAAAATTTATGATGTAACAAAATGAATTGACAATATTAATATATTATTCTCTTAACTTGGAATCCCACCGCAACATAGTAGAGATTATTGGCTAGTATACAACTCAGACAAAAGCTTTAAACTTAGCTAGTTCTTCAAGAGTTTAGTCAAGACCTTACTCCAATAAATGCAACCATGAAACAAGTTCTGTTGATAACCAGTTCGATTCTTATCCAATCAATGGTTTGGTGTGGTTTACCTAAAATCTCCCTCATTTAGTGCAATTCATTGACTAAATTTATAGTAACAATCCACGGTGAATTGAGTGTGTGTATTATAGAATGTACCTATATAGAAAACATTATAGGCATACTCTTATATTGTAATCTCCACCATTACTATTGTATATTACCCTACACATATATATAGAAAAGGTTAGCTAACAAATAGGTCAAGCCTCCTAATTATTCTCAACTTGATATCAGAGTCATGTTTTAACAAACACTCACCAAGTTGTTTCATTAAAACTTACAAACACAAATTATCTCTATTGGTGAATGCAGAGGAAGCCCTATCTCCTTGGTCAAGGTGTTTTTCACTTTGTTGACGGCTCAATGTCATGACCTCCGTCTCATGTTTTTGACAGTTCTATTGGTTCTTCCTCTACAATCAGCCCTTCTTTTCTTCATTGGAAGCAACAGAATCAACTTATTTTGAGTGCATTACTCTCCTCTTTCTCCGTAGATATGTTGCATCTCGTGGTAGATTGTCATACCTCACACTGTGTTTGACACACTTTTGAGAAAGCCCTTGCGTCTTCGTCTAATTATCACATCATGCAACTTCATGGTTCCTTTCAAGCTCTTCAGCAAGGTGACTCATCGGTAAGTATCTACATGCAGCAAGCCAAATCGTTATTTGACGAATTGGTTGTTGTTGGTCGCCCCATGTCCCTTTAAGACTTTAATCTCTATGTGTTTTGTGGCCTTCGTGGTGAGTTCAAAGACTTGGTAATGAGTCTTATAACCAAGACAAAACTGTTTTCGTATGTTGATCTACACAGCCATCTTTTTACCCATGAATTTCTGCACAAGAATTCTCTTCAGTCCATGGACACCACTACCTCTCTACTGCTACAGCCACCACTGCTGCCAACACCACAATCCTCTACTCATCTTGCTATATCTCATCACAACTCCAACTTCAAGCACTACACTCACCAGAACAGGGGCCAATCTACAGCAGACTAGCAGTCAAACAATTAGCAGCAGACCAGGCGCAACTCAGGGGTTGGCCGGTGGTCTGGATAGCAGCATGTCTACTGCCAATTGTGCTCCAGTTTTTGTCACTCAACTCCCAATTGTCCCCAGTTTTGTAGTAGTACCCAGCAGCCCTCTACTCACCTTGCTATTGGGAATGTTTCTACTGCAACTTGGTTCTCCGACACCAGCGCGAATCAACAGGTCACACCTGATCTTGCAACTCTGACCGATTCTGCACCCTATCTTGGTAATGATCATTTGCATGTTGGTGATGGTAAGGGCCTTGACATATCACACATTAGACATACTATGTTACATTCCCCAAAACGCATTTTTACATTATCTAATGTTCTCCATGTGCTTCATATTACCAAACTGTTATCTGTTCAGAAATTCTATCGTGATAATAATGTATATATTGAATTTCAATCTTCTATGTTTTATGTCAAGGATCTCATCATCAAGGAAGTTCTCCTTTCTGGTCAAATTAATGATGGTCTTTATGTCCTCTCTGAGTCTTCTGCCACATCAATTCCTCAAGCTTTTTGGTCTCCTTGCATCTCCACAATTGCCGGCTTATGGCATCGTCATTTGGGTCATCCAACCCCTTACATTTTCAATTTGTTAATTTTCAGCAATAAAATCATATGTACTTCTAAAAGTTCTCTTGCTCAGTGTCAAGCTTGTCATTTAGGCAAGTTGTTGCGTTTGTCGTTGAGACCTACGGGTCACAAAACTACTACGCCACTTGATTTAATATTTAGTGATGTTTGGGGTCCAACCCCTATGTTTTCTTCTGATGGCTTCCGTTACTTTGTTATATTTGTTGATACGCATACCAAACATATATGGTATTATCCGCTTTTTGCCAAATCTGATGTGCTTTCAATTTTTCAATGTTTCCAAACACTTGTTGAGCGTCAGTTTTCACTTAAAATTAAATATGTTCAGACTAGTTGGGGCGGTGAATATTGTAAGTTAAATAAATTATTTCAGACCATTGGTATTCATCATCAGTTAATTTTTTCTCATACTCATGAACAAAATGGCATTGTTGAGCATCATCATTGACATATTGTCGAAACTGGCCTAACCCTTTTAGGCCAATGTAGTGCACCATTGCAATTTTTTAACTATGCTTTTGAATCCTCGGTATATCTTATTAATCGCATGCCTACTTTTGTTCTCTAAAATAAATCTCTGTTTGAGTTTCTGTATCATTGTACTCCTGATTAGAATTTTTGGCGTACTTTTAGGTGTCTTTGTTTTCCCTTTCTGCGTTCATACCATGCTCATAAATTGGATTTTTGTTATTCTCCATGTGTGTTCTTAAGATATAGCTCATCTCATCTTGGTTATCGTTGTCTTGATTTAGCATCTCATCATATTTATGTCTCCCATCATGTTCATTTTTATGAAAATATCTTTTCTTTTGTGAATTCTGAACAACTAACACATTCACCAGTACCCTCCCCATAGCCTACACACCTTCCACCCTTGAATCCTCCCCAACTCTTCAACCTACCACTTTACCAACCAGCCCAAACAACACCCCTGTTCTTCCCTCTACGCACCCCAATAAACCCCCCACTTGCCCACTGATTCTAGATCCACTTCATCCCCATCAAGCCCTACCATACTGTCACCAGCTGCTTATTTTTCAAATGATCATTATGCAGGAACAGGTTCTCTATCGCCAGATGCTTTTGCCTTCAGGTCTGCCACTGCAGAACAGCCCAGTTCTGCAGTAGATTTGCCGGTGTTTGCTGCTTAGACTAGTCCCTCCACTGACTCTCCAGCCGACCTGCAGCTCTGTGTAGACCTCTTCTCATATCCTCTCCAGCAACTTCCAAGTACAGGTTCTTCTTCTCCACGCCCATCTACTCACCAACATCCCATGGTTCTTCGTCCTAGATAGCCCAAGACAACACTGTCCACAGCAACTCCCACCGCCTATGTTGCCTCCTTCACTCGGGTAGTTTCTCTTCCTACTCATAAGCCACTTGCTTTTAATGATACTAACAAGTATGAGACATGGCATCGTGCTATGCGGGAGGAAATTCAGGCCTTATACGCCAACAGAACTTGGACCTTATGCCATTTCACCCTTTGATGAATGTTGTTGGTAGTCAGTGGGTGTACAGGATTAAACACTGATCTGATGGCAACATTGAGAGGTATAAGGCACGTCTAGTTGCTAGAGGTTTCACTCAACAAGAAAGTATTGATTACTCTAAAACCTTTAGTCTTGTTATCAAATAGTCAACCATCAGATTAGTCTTCTCCATTGTTGTTTCGTGTGATTGGAAAATTCATCAATTTGATATCCATAATGCCTTTCTCAATGGCGTTCTTGACAAGGAGATTTACATGAAACAACCTCCAGGTTTTGTTGACTCTATTTTCCCCTCTCATGTGTGTCGATTACATATATCTTTATATGGTTTAAAACAAGCTTCGCGAGCTTGGTACACATTTGAATGACTTTCTGCTATTTATTGGTCTTCATGCCTCTAAGGTGGATACCTCATTATTTATTTTCTCTATTGGTGCTGATATTTGTTATCTTCTGGTCTATGTTGATGATATTCTGCTTACGGGTAGCAACTCTCTTCTACTTCAACGCCTCATACAGTTACTAAGCTCAAAATTTAAGCTTCACAACTAGGGTACTGTTCATTATTTTTTGGGTATTGAGGTTACGCCTACTGGTATGGGTCTTATGCTCCGACAACATAGATATACACTTGACATCCTCACTCGAGCTGGTATGTTATCTTGCAAACCTGTTAATACTCCTATCTCGACATTCAAAGCTACCATACTACCAGATCCTTTGTTTTCTGATGCTACATGCTTTCGTCAAATTATGGGTGCTCTTTAATATCTCACTTTTACAAGACTAGATATTTGCTTTGCTGTTAACAGAGTCTGTCAGTTTATGCATGCTCTTACAAATTCTCATTGAGCTGCCGTTAAACGCATTTTGTGTTATCTTAAGGGTATGACAATACATGGCCTCCATATTACTCGTAGTACTTCCTTTGTCTTACATGGCTTTACAGATGTAGATTGGGCAGGTAGTGTTGATGATAGAAAATCTATGGGTGGTTATCTTGTGTTCTTTGATCGGACGTCAATTTCATGGAAATCACGTAAGCAACGTACAGTTGCTCACTCTTCTACTGAAGCTGAGTACAAAGCCTTAGCTGATGGCACTGCCGAGGTTATCTGGCTTCAATATTTATTAACAAATCTTTAGATTTCATCTATTTCTGCTCCTATCATTTGGTGTGATAACCTTGGTACTACTTATTTGTCTGTGAATCCTGTTTTTCATGCTCGCACAAAATATATTGAGGTTGATTATCATTTTGTCCGAGATAGAGTTGCGAAGAAGGAGATTCAGATTCATTTTATTTCCTCTCAAAATCAACTTGTAGATGTCTTTACTAAGCCACTTCCTACTGCTCTGTTTACTGTTTTTCATTTCAAGCTTCGAGTTAACCCTCCACCCTCAGCTTGAGGGGGCATATTATAGAATGTATCTATATAGGAAATATTATAGGCATACTCTTATGTTGTAATCTCCACCATTACTATTATATATTGCCCTATACATATATATAGAGAGAAAATGTTGGCCAACCAATAGGTCAAGCCTCCTAATTATTCTCAACTGTGTGTAGTTAGTCGTGTTTTTTTAATCATTTAACTTGTTTGCATGGTGCAATGAAGATGATTAATAATTTTTTACATGTTGTTTGCAACTGTTTCTGTAATTGAAATCCATAATAGTATTCAATTTGAATTTAATTGATAAAAAAGTTCAATTCACATATTTAAAAGAAATATAATTCAATTCATTTTATTTTTTATATTTCCTTTGTTACCTTCAACTTATTCCATCAAAGATCTTTCAAAAAATGAGATGGGTAGATGGGTGTTTTGAAAAATCTAGTTTTAACATTAATTTTTTTTAGCATAGCAAATCAGAGACATTAGCTTCTAATTTACTCTTATACTATTTTTAGAGATTGAATTTCATTTCAAATTCAGTTCTTGACTCTTAAAATTATTTTAAACATGAGATTTTATTTAAACTTCTGAATTGAATACAGAGAGTTACAAACAACCTTTTAGGTTTTTTAATGAAATCAGATTCGCTAAACAAAATCTATTGTAACTTTCAAAAAATAAATTTTGAAGTAAAAGATATAACAACTTTAATTGGAACGAGAGAGGCAGGAGTTTTGGTAGTATGTATTATTAAAATAGCATAATAGTTTTTTTTTTTTTTTGGAAACAAATTGCCATATTGATGAGTAATGGTTGGCTGCGACAGAAACACAACCATTTGTTAAACTGTCAGGGGAAAGGGTTTCTATGGTTTAGCTGCAACAGCAACACAATGATTCCAAATATCCAGGCTCCTTAGAGAAATCTTAGATGGATTTTCTTGGGGCTCTTTTGCTTCGAGAAATTCTGTAAATGCATTATGACAATCTATTCCTGTTGTCACGAGCTTCTGGCAACAACTGTCTGATGGATTATTATTGTTGCCACTAAAACTAAGAAAAATCTCTGCTCCACATTTTCCAGTCAACTTTGCAGCACAACCTGCTAAATATTTGCTAAGCTTGGGCGTAGGTTCTCCCGATGGTGCAACACTGCGTCCTGCGAGTCCTGGTGCTCCCATAAACACACCAATCAAACACAATAGAACCATGAAATATTTTGTTTGAAAAATTGCCATCTTGCTTAAAACTCAACCCGAGAAGAGATCAAGATTGTGGATTCTTTAATTGAATTGCAGGACACGACTTGCTAATTAATTTATAAGTAAAAGGCTTCCAAATGCTCTATCAGTGATTACTTTGTTCATTAATACATCTTTAATGTGTGTTTAATGAAGTTGATATAGGTTAATAAAAAAAGAGGTTTTTTACTATTATCATTAAGTCTCTTTCTTTATTGTTAAGTTTTTTTTTTATCGTTATTATTGCTATTTATTTTCATGTCGTTACATATGTTTTTTTTTCAGAAATTAATGTTTTTTTCTTATGCAAAAAAATAGAGAAAAATTCAGAGGTTGTTCAAAAGCAGAGTGATTTTACTTTTCTAAACAGGAACTTCTTCAAATATAATATTTCTCTACTTAGCGAATTCGAAAACATGTTTTTAAATTTTCTAAATTTGTATTTGGCTGGAATAATTCATTATTTTATTTTAAATCCAATCACTTTTTAGCAATCTAAAACATTAAAATTATATTTTCTACATGTTTATATTTAATTAAAGTCATAAATTTAAATTTTATTATAAATTTAATTAAAAGAAATTCTA
>Ga0325414_1006149_pt1 | contig 12708 bp, 6 predicted proteins | sample PopdelMetagenome_8_FD_206183 | JGI IMG/M metagenome (GOLD analysis project Ga0325414, IMG submission 206183) | Populus deltoides microbial communities from Bellville, Georgia, United States - Leaf-PdKOR-R3 | ecosystem: Host-associated > Plants > Phyllosphere > Phylloplane/Leaf | place: USA... | reverse complement strand
AAAAAAACTAATGAAGAAAAAGAAAAAAATCTGAATAAACTGGGTTAACTCATCAAACCTGGGATCCATGTCATGAAAGTCTGATAATTAAATAGAAAAAATTTAATATTAAGAAACTAAATTAAAAAAATAATTAAAAAAAGACAAAAAAAACTAAAGGCATCAGCTTTTTCACTATGAACTGTATTGTGTAATCCACAGTAAAAGGCTTAAAAAGGAAAAGAGAAAACAAAAAGGCACACGCCACAGGTTAAATTTTTTTTCTTGCATAAAAAATATCAAAAAAGGCTAAGATCTAAGAGTGTTGGATCTTTCTGCAAAGATATGCCCAAGAGCCTTTAGTTTAACTGCAACGCTTGACCCAAGAGTAATATTTATTATATTAATAATAATATTAAACTTACATGACTCAAGTTTATGTGAGTCTAGCTACAACACCGGACCCAAGAGTCTTGAATGTGGGTCTGGCTGCAACATCATGTCATAAAAGTGTGATAATTAAATAGATTAATTAAAAAAACAAAGAAAAAAAACCAACAGGAAGAAAAAAACTAATGAAGAAAAAGAAAAAAAATCTGAATTAACTTGGTTAACCCTTCAAACCAGGTTAACCCGTCAAACCTGGGATTCGCGTCATGAAAGTTTGATAACTAAATAGAAAAACAAATTGACGGGTTAACCCGTCAAGCCCGGGATACGTGTCATGAAAGTCTGATAATTAAATAGAAAGAAATTTAACATTAAAAAACTAAACTAAACAAAAAAAAATTAATTAAAAAGAAAAAAAACAAAAAACAAATTCCGGGTTAACTCGTCAAACTTTAAAAAAAGCAAAGAGAAATTCCAGGATATCTCGTCAAATCAGGTTAACCCGTCAAACCCGGGATCCGTGTCATGAAAGTCTGATAACTAAAAAAAAAATTAACATTAACAAACTAAACTAAACAAAAAAAATTCATTAAAAGAAAAAAACACAAAGAAAAAAAGCAAAAAAAAAACCCATAATGGCATAAAAAGCAAATAATAATAATAAAACAGAAGAAAAAATTAAAAATTAGAAAAAAAGCTTACCGTTTCACTGCGAACTGCACAGTGAAATACTGAACAATTTTAGTATATGTTATTAATTAAAAAGAAAAGAAAAAAAATTCGGGTTAACTCGTCAAACCAGGTTAACCCGTCAAACCCGGGATCCGTGTTATGAAAATCTGATAACTAAATAAAAAAATAAAATTAATAAACTAAATTAAACAAAAAAAATTCATTAAAAGAAAAATACACAAAGAAAAAAGCAAAAAAAAAAAAAAACGCATAAAGACATAGAAAAAAATAAAAAGAAAAAAAAGAAAAAAAAACAGAAAAAAAGAAAAAAAAGAAGAAGAAGACTGCTCAGCGTTTCACTGTGGACTTGCAAAAAAAAATTAAAAACAAAAAAAAACAGCTTATCGTTTCACTGTGGACTGCACAGTGAAACACTGAACAATTTTAGTATATGTTATTAATTAAAAAGAAAAGAAAAAAAAATTTGGTTTAACTCATCAAACCAGGTTAACCCGTCGAACCCGGGATCCGTGTTATGAAAATCTAATAACTAAATAAAAAATTTAACATTAATAAACTAAATTAAACAAAAAAATTCATTAAAAGAAAAATACACAAAAAAAAAGAAAAAAAAATACATAAAGACATAGAAAAAAAATAAAAACAAAAAAAAACAAAAAAAAATAAAAACAAAAAAAATAAAAAAATAAAAAACAAAAAAAAACAAAAAAAAAAAGAAAGAAGAAGAGTGCTCAGCGTTTCACTGTGGACTTGCACAGTGAAACACCAAGTAATGAAAGTTTGATAACTAAATAGAAAAAAAATTTAACATTAAAAGAAAATTCATTAAAAAAAATAAAGAAAAAAAACAACTTAAAAAAACAAAGCAAAAGGCAAAAAAAGAAAAGAAAAAAAATTGTTTAAAAAAACAAAGCAAAAAAAAAAAAGACAGCTCAGCGTTTCACTGTGGACTGCACTTGAAAAAATAATTAATTAAAAAGAAAACCAGAAAAAAAATCCAGGTTAACCCGTTAAACCAGGAATCCGTATTATGAAAGTTTGATAACTAAATAGAAAAAAATTTAACATTAATAAAAAAAAATTAAACAAAAAAATATTCATTAAAAAAAACAAAGATTAAAACAGCTTAAAAAAAAGCAAAAAAGCAAAAAAAAAAAGGAAAACCAGAAAAAAAAAATCCGGGTTAACCCGTCAAACCCGAAACCCGTGTTATGAAAATTTGATAACTAAATAGAAAAAAATTTAACATTAACAAAAAAAAATAAACAAAAAAATATTTATTAAAAAAAATAAAGAAAAAAACAGCTTAAAAAGAAGAAAAAAAACAGTTAAAAAAAAGCTAAAAAGCAAAAAAAAAAAAAAAAACACTTCCCACGATTTACTGTGGACTGCACTGTGCAGTCCACAGTAAAACACTGATTCCTTTTAGCTATTATTATAATTTAATATTGTCATATTTTTATTTAAAAATATATTAAAATAATTCATTTTACAGTGAAAGGGAGGAAATACCTTGAGATAAAACTGGCATTAACTCTCCAAGGTGACCTATATGTTTTAAGCTAATTCTAAAACAACAAACAAAAAAAATGTTAACTCATTGATTGCTTTAATTTTTTAAGATATTTTTTTATTTAAAAATATATTAAAATAATTTTTTTAATTTTTATATTATTTTATAAAACCATTGAAAAACACTAATAAAAAAACATAAATATAATATTTGATTAAACTTGACAATCATGGAAAATAATGGGTGGGGTGGGGGGGATTATTGACACTATGAATGGCAGTGGTAACTTCATGCTTCCCTTATCCTCTGTCGGTAAAGAAAGCATGATTCGGCATAAAAAAAAAAAAAGATGAGTCATGGCAAGCGAATATGGAGGCAAAGTCATTATCATTTCGCTATAAGCTCCGCGTAAACCCATTTTATTCTTACGCTTCCTTTCGTTTTGCTCGTCCTCGGGAGCTAGCTAGCTAGCTAGCTACATCTAGCTAGAATGGTGTCCGCTATCCCCCATGGGTACTGCTACATGCCAATGTGTTCTTCTTTTCCTTTTTAATTTTCTGTTCTTTAGCATGATTTGGCGCATACACTTTTATTCATTTCATATTATGAACCTTTTCCAACTAACATTTATCGTGCCTTGATTGGACCACGGCACCCAGCTATATAGGGTTACTCGTATGCTTGGTACCTGTACTTCTGCTATTTTCTTAAGAAGACCTCCGTATTATTTTTTTTATTCTGTTTGTCCCTATGCTCTGGAACATTTTTCATGCATTCTTCTATCCAACCTCTTTCCATTCTACTGTTAATTCTTGAAAACATGGTAAATTGCATGGAAATTGAAGGGAGGGACCCTATCAAGAAATTCTCTCAAGTGAAGGGATCAATGGAGAAAAAGCAAGAGAATAAATTGACAAGTTCGCCTATACATGTATCAGGATGTGCTATAAAATCATGTTCTTCATAATGATATAAATTGATTTTTTTTATTTTATATATATATATATATATATTCAAATCAATTTGATATGTTAATGTTAAAAATAATTTTTAAAAAATAAAAAATATTATTTTAATATATTTTAAAATAAAAATCACTTTAAAAAATAACGGTTACCATATTTTTAAACAAACTCTTTATTTTAAAAATTTCCTTTTACTATAGTTGAATCCTAAACTAATTGTTACATCATATCACAAGGTTTTTGTTCTCTGGAAATAATAATCTTAAAATGTATCTTATTGTTGCTACTAGGTATTAGGAGTGTTAATAAAAACTAACAATATATTTTTTAGTGAAAATCTAACAATGAATTTATATTATTTATAATACACTTTCTTTTCAAAAGTTTTTTAAACGAAAAACTTGATACAAGTTGGTCGTTACTTTGTTTAATTTTTTAAAATCTAATTAAAAATAAAAAAAATGGTGAAAGCTCAACCAGTAAAAAACTAAATTATGAGATGAGATTTTAGAAATTACGATCGATCATCCTAACCACTAAAAGAAAAAAAAAACCACTAACTTTTGACTTCGGAATGCTCAAGGCCACATTATTCTACGAAATTAAATGCAACCCATGTCTGACTCTCATGGTTTTAATTTCAAAAATATTTTTGAAAAAAATTAATTTTTTTATTTTTTTATTTTAAATTAATATTTTTTTAGTATTTTTAAATTATTTTAATGCATTGATATTAAAAATACCCTTTTTTAAATCAAAAGGAAATTTAATGCCCTTTTTTTTAATTATTCTACGAAATTTAATGCCTTTTCTAGTATGAAACCATGACAGTTGATTTTTATTTTTTTCCATTAAATTAATATTTTTTTAAAATCAAAAGGAAAAGGATTTTTAAAAATAAAGATTAATAAAAAATTTCTTAATCAGAATCAATCCACTTGTACAAGCTTTTTATTAGCATCAAACCACAGCTTGTTGCAGTTGTTTTCTAATTTTCTTCATTAAATTAATACCCCTCTTTTTTAAAAAAATCATTAAATTAATAATATACATAATAGGTACAATTATAATATTGTTCCATATTTTTTTTTCTAAGAACTTAAAATGAAGAAAAAAATTTGCAAATACCTCACACTTTAGTATTGGGTATTTTAATTTTTTTTATTAATATAAATGTTCAGATTAATTTGCGCGCATATTAACTAATCTTAAAAACTCTGAAATTAATGGTCATATAAGTCTTTAGTGATCTTAAGATTTGCAGGACTAAATCTAATAATATCTAAAAAAAACAAACTTAAAATTTAATTAATTGAGTTACATTATTCTTATAATTTAATATAGGGTATTTTAATTTTATTTTGAAGTTAAGTAGCTTGAATTTTGCTACATGAATTATCGTGCTTGTCGCCAAGGATATTTCTGGAATTCTAAACTTAAGACGACGTCGGCAGGGGCAGAACTCTGTTTATGCAATTATGCTTGGATAATGGGTGGCCATGCCTGGACTTTGCGAAGGTTTTCAATTTAGTCCTAAAGTCTTAAGACCAGCATCAAATTAAGTTAAATTTATTTCATTAAAATATCATATTCTCCTATTCTAAAAATTCTGATCCAACATTAATTCATTTAATTTAAATATTCCTTTATACTAATCATATCATCCCTTTATCTCTAAATTTTTAGTTTTGCTCTTGTTTCAAGGAGATGGTTTTAAAGGGAGGGTAATATCCAAGTTCGTTTGGGAACGCAGTTTCACTTAAATTTTAATTTTATTTTTGTTAAAAATTATTTTTTTATATTTTCAGATTGTTTTAATATGCTGATCTTAAAAATAATTTTTTAAAAAATAAAAATATATATAATTTTGTTGTATTTCTAAGCAAAAAAATATTTTAAACCGTAACCGTTACCATAATCTCAAATAGAATGGTAATTTTAAGAAATTTCCTACATGTGTTTCAATTCCACCGTTTTTTGTAAGAAAAAGTAAAGATAAAATTTCCATTGATGATTGGTAAGGAATTAAGCATTGCAATTAATTATAATTACTTTAAAATAAAATTTGATAAAAGCAATATTCCTTTGGAAATAAATTTAGCATGGAAATGCGAAAATAACCAAAAATTAGTAGAATAAAGTACAAGTCACTTAGAGATGGAGTATTTTTGGCACTTTGGATAATAGCATATTAAATATTAAAAACCCAACTATCTAAAGATCCGAAAGCTGGTAACGAATAGTCTTAAACTATTTATTACTCTGAAAAAGTAGTAAAAGCAATTTTTAATGAGTCGGTGAGGAAGGCAGAAGAAGCAAATCTCAAGAAATCTTGATACCAAAAAAAAAAAAAAAAATTCTCAAGAAACAAGAAATTCCAAGGCATATGCATATTCCTTGTGATCACATTATAGACAAGCGTGCGAGTATGTTTTTGTTCTTGGCCGACGCGAAGGCGACCCGAGTTATTGTCGGAAATGGGTAAAGGGCAAAACCGAAAAACAGGCTTAATATTTTAGTGTTTGATCAAATCATACCTTCTACTTCATATTAGCATTTATTAAACCTGTCCTAATATGATGCTTCGAGTCAAAACCTAGCCGACTAGGTCGTTTGATCTTGATAAACTGTGAGTCAGCCCTTAAAACTCGGTTTTTTTTAAATAATATTATTTTAAAATTTTAAAAAATAATAACGTTTTAATTAACCTAAGTAATTAAAACCACACATTTTACTCTAAATTAGCTCATATCAGCCTCTCTATTTCTAAACTAAAAGTAATTTAAGCTCTTTTATCCTTTTACATGTGAAAGTTTATGATGGAAAACCATACGAATTTCCTATAAAAAAAATCCCATCCAAAATATTGAAAATTAGAATATTTAGATTTTATTTTTGAGCCTCACATAACATGGTATATGTTTTTAGTATATGATTTTTATGCATATATAAGCTTTTTTTGACTAAGTTGTCAGTAATTCAAACCCCATCACCCTTTTTTCCTTATTAATTAAAATATTAATAAAGTACAAGATGGCAATAAATTGTTGTGAATTCAAAATCAAAAAGCTTTAACTTGAATATGTTAGAGAATATAATATAAATTAGTTCTAAAGACTGATTTTACACTTAAGTCCTTCAGTCAAGTGTCATGTGATAGTGAGAGAATTAGTATATCATTATTATTAAAAACAAAAAAAACCCTCATCTATAATGTCTTAAACTTGAAACCCACTACGTGCTCAATTTTCTTTTTTAATAAATTTATTGAACTAAAGATCATATATAATTTATTTTTTTTTGGCTAATGATTAAGAATTCCCAGAAAAAATTCTACAAGTAAGACCTTGTTTGTTAAGTAAAAAGTGGTTTTCTGAAAATTATTTTCCAAACCTTATTATGTTTATCTGTTATTAGAAAAGTTGGTTAACAAAAAATACTTTCCAATTAAAGAAAAATTTGACTTGATTTTCAGGAAAAGTGTTTTTCTTTTATTTTGGGTGGAAAACACTTTCTAAAAGTTGTTAAAAATTTAGAAATGTCATATTATTTGCTGATTATATCAATTTTGGTCCTCCAACTTTTGATTGCTATATATATATATATATTTTGTTTGAAATATTTTTTTTTCAATTTCATCCCTTAGAATTTGATTTTTATATATAACCTTGGTCCTCATTTTTATAATTGTTATTTGTTTTTTTCTTATCATTTTTTAATTGAAATATTTTATATATCAAATTTGATCCTTATTCTTTTGATTGTTACTTATTTTATTTGATATAATTTATTAAGTGAAAATTATTATTATTTTAATTTCTTCATCTTTCAATTTTTTAATTTGTTAGATTTGATCTCTATTATTTTGATTATTATTTATTTTATTTGAGATAATTTATGAAATTATATATATTTTTAATTTCATTCTTAATCAAATTTTTAATTTGTAGGATTTGTTCCTCGTTATTTTAATAAACTTGAAAAGAAATAAAATATTAATAAGTTATTTTCCAACTCATTTTTCATGTCATAACCAAACACTAGAAAGTATTTTGCAACTTATTTTTCATTATATTACCAAACATCGAAAAATAATTTATTTTTTTAAAATTTATTTTTAAAAAAAAACTACGAAACAGACACTAAAATTAAATTTGTTTTGCAATAACTATCCATATCTAGATGAGTATATTCATAAGAGAATTTATTGAGCATAGGCCATTGTTTTGAAGAAGTCATGAGGTTATGCAGTATATTTCCTTCTTTTGTTTATTTGTCTGACATGATATGCATTATGTGACAACAACAAGAATAGTTTAGAGTTCTCCAACTAATGATATGAACCAAGACCTCAAGTCCGAAATTAGACCAGTATCAAAAGCCATTGACGAGTTCTCCAATTGGATGGGTCAATTCTATGGACAAGTGCTTCATGCCCACCAGTCTCAAAGCAAAATCTGTACTTCTTGATTCGTAGAATATTTAAGATTGTACTTCTTGTTTGGTAGAATATTTAAGATCCTCATTGTTATGGTGTTTTAGAAATTTTTTTATTTTAAATTAATTTTTTTTAGTATTTTTAAATTATTTTGATATCTTGATATAAATAATAATTTTAAAAAATAAAAAAAATATTATTTTAATGTATTTCAAATTAAAAAAATACTTTAAAAAATAATCATAACCACACTTATAAACCCACTCTGAATGATTGTGAGAATTAATCCTATTCCTCAACTAATGTCAAAATTAAAATCTCTAATAAAAAAAATATTCTTTCACTCTCGACATTCTGGCCAGGAATAAAGGGAAAGGTAAAAGTTAAAGAGAATAAGCATATCCACCAAAGTAAAATAACATTCTGATTCAAATATCGAGACAGGAGGAAAAGCTGTAGGGGATTCTCGAGAGCATTCGCAGTAGTTGATGATCTCTTTGATTTTGACTCGAGATATACATGTGCTAATTGGTTGCCTCCTGGAAATAGAGAAAAGACACTTGAATTTATACATAAAGTGAACACTTGAATTTATATATAAAGTGATGGTCGTGAGGTCAAAAGGGAGAGAGTAAGAATAAAGATGGACAGGAAAATATACACTTCAATGCATGGGACACACGCACGCACACAGCAGCCATTACATGAAGGATTGGTTAGCCAGGAAGATGCCAGGGGGGGGGGGGGACGCAACTACTCTCGTTATCCTGTATGGATTCCAAGAGGAACACCTAGCAAGGGCATAGGCGATAGATTGCCAGACGAAAGTTCGAGGAAATTTCTCAGATACGTGTAGGCAGGACCTCAACATGGCGGTGTTATTGGACTTTGCTGTCATGTCAACTTCTGACACGTTGATACATTGTATATCTTTTAAGAAAATAATATAAATTTTATTTAATAATATAAATTTCTAAATTAAATTGATTTGTTAGAATGATATTAAAATTTTCATCATTTAAATTTTATTTATTTAATAAAAATTAAATATAAAATAATTTGAGTTTATTCAAATTTAAAATTTAGAAGGCTTTTACTTGAGAAGATATATTAAAAAATAATATAAATTATATATTGAAATCTTGCCCAGCAGAGTTTAAGTTTTTAAACTAAGATGGTTTTTTAAGATATTTTTAGTTGAATTTTAAATAAAAATTAACATGTTCAAATTTTATCAAGGATCTAATTTGATATTTTAAAAAATAAATTAAAATAATATTATTATAACTTAAAATTTTTTAAAATAATATCATTTTAAATTAAATAGATTAACATACTCCATCTATGACCTAAGTGTTAGAACAAGCTTAATAACTTTACAATAAAAAAATGATGAAGAATTAATATTTATTACATAGAAACAATATGTTGATTTTTTAAATTTAATTTAATAAATAAAAAATATTGTTACTGAATTAATATAGCTGGGCGATAATTTGTTCCAGGGATTGGTAAAGTTTGAGTTTTTCATTATGTTTTATTATTTATGGAAGTGTGATGAATTAATATTGTTTTTTAAGGTGTTTTTTATTTAAAAATATATTAAAATAATAATATTTATTTATTTTTTATTGTTTGAGCATTCGCAGTGTGAAGACTGAAATTGCATTTTTATTGCCCGACCTAGAAATTAAACAATGAAAAACTCGTCATCACTATCAAAACTTTGGAATTATTTTAGGGTTTGCAGTGACTTCTGTGATCTTTCATTGGGCAATTTTTTATGGGTTTCATCTTGGTGAAATACTAATGTACTTCATCCTATATATGGTATGGTATATATACAAAAATTTTAAAAATTTCATTGACACACTGTCCCAGATGGACATCTAAAGAGAAACAAATCACAAGAAAATTATTAAATCTTATTTTTAATTATTTTAATGAGTCACATCTTAATTATTATTGGCTTTTTCCAAAAGATTTCGATTTCAAATTTCTTTTTCATTGTAATAAAAATAATAATAAATAATTATGAAAAGTGTAACTCAAATAATAATTATTATGTTCCAGATTTGTTCCCTAGAGGTTATCAATTTGAGCTTCACAAATCTTAGAGTCACTAAAAGCTTATATAATCGTTAACTTCAGGGCCCATAAAATCGTTAACATATAGTGTGTGGAGTTTTTGCCAGGCTTGTTAGGATGTTTTGGCAATAACTATGAGAGGGGTGATTTTTGTTGATGTAGAGGGCTAGGATAGCGCTGAGAATGAGTTTGTCTTGTCTGACCCAATATGTTTTGTTCGGGTTGGTAGTGAAACTGAGATCAATTGAAGGGCAGGGAATGTTACTATTTATATAATCAAGCAGGTCGTAATCAATCAATAATGCTTCAAATTAAGCACATCACTGAGGGAAGGTGGATAGAGTTAATTTTTTGTTGATTTGTGCAGTAATATTTAAAGCAATTAAAGATTTTCTAGATTCAAAGGAGAGGAAGGTGTTGGGACTGAGATTTTAGCTTTGTTGTGTAGGTGAAGACATGCTGGGATTTGAGTTGTTCTCGTGGGAGATTTTAGACTCTGATATCATATAAAATATTAAACTGATATGTACATAATTAACTCTTTCACTTGATTGATTTTTTTGTGCATGTATCATGCATATTTATATACATCGGTTATTCACTGGTTATAAAAGTCCATTGTGAGTAGGACTTTGTATGAAGCTAGACTTTGTCTTTAAATAGAATTACACAAAACAGAGTTACATCACGTGACAGATTGTTTTAAGTTTCCAATATTAATAGTATCCTTTATAGAGATAAATTACTATTAACACTTGAAGAGTTCAGAACTAGGCTTAATTCCACATGGAGAATGGTATTGAAACGCATAGTCCACTTGCCTCTCGTTTGGACATTGTTCAAGATAATATGGACTCATCATTATCATTTAACAATGCATCGTTGCTAGGAATAAGTTTCATTCTGAAGACAGAGCTGATTTTTTAAGCAAATCGTGAGAGAAAATCATTTGAAACTCTTTTAACCATCATGTTAATTAGAGAGTAATTAGTTAAACAACGCAAATGCTAATCAGAACAGGCACAAACTGGATGAAGCTGACGATAACAAGAGCCAGAGAAGAATCAGGCGCGACAAGCTAGCAGAAGACAGCAGTGGCATACCATGGTTATTATATACATTCTTCTTCGGGTTTATTTTATGCAGATACCACCATCGTCTGGCACGTTCCTTTTGTTAACTTGTTGGACAGAAGCTTTCACTTTCCTTGCTACGTTACTTGCATTTGGTAGCGCTCCGACTTGCCTAAAACAGGAGAATATAGCAAGAAAAAGACGTCAAATTAAAATATTAAAATTAAAGATAAATTGCAATAAACTTGAGATAACTAAAGAAATTTAAAATTTGACAAAAACCGCTGCTCGTTGGTGAAAATATCACACAATTCCTATTTAATTTATAACCAAAATCACCTTAATTAAGGTTATGAGCATTTTAGGCACATAAGATAATTTCTCGTCTCTGTAATTTTAAGATACTAAAAATGATTATATATTACTTTCTACGATACCCTTTCAAATATTTCTGAAGCCTGCCCAGTAACATACTTCCCCTCCACCTGAATCTATTGTTTAGATATTCTCGGCCCATTCCTCTACGGTTAAAGTACCATCAGCCATAATTTTGGTAAAAAAAAATCTTACAAGGTACAAGAAATTACCAGTCTGAGCATAAAGAGGATCCATAGAACCATATTATGTGCCAACAATTCTATTTTCTTGTATATATTCATCATGATCTTTTATTATTATTATTGATGTTGTTGTTCTTTGCTTTTGTTTGGTCAACAGGATCTAGAGAATGATTATGAAATACATCAGAGCAACCGCCTTATAAATGTCCACGTGAATGCTGAAAAGCAACACTTTTGCGTTGGACGGACTTGTAACATTTGAAACACGCCTGAGAACAATTCGTGTGGTTCCTGAGCATCTTGCTTCAACCCACCAAGAATAACCCATGCCCATCTACCCAAAAATCAATTCAGCGTTCCATTAACAAATGCATTTTATAACAGCTCTTCCCTGGTGGCATTGGATCTTAGATTCAGCATTTTGTTTTATTTTTATTTTTAAGTCATTTTAATACAGTTATCAATTAATATATGTTAATTATTTTTAATCTGCTTGATTACTTAGCTTTTCCCGTTATAGGCTAGTTTTAAGTACTTCATTTGTTTTCAATTCACAGTATCGAATTGACTGTTTCAATTTAATACGCAACAATGTGCCTTGTGCACGACGACACCGGTGTTTCCTGATGTACTCTTGGCATGTTTTTTAAATGTCTAAAGCCTTGCCGTTTGACCACTTTTATCAGTTCTAGAAGAGGGAGGAAGGAGATCTTTTTGGCGGCGTACTTTTTTGACTTGCCAGGATTCACAGTCAACATCCAGATTTCGAGTTCTCTACCCCTTGAAATCACTCCCATAGCTTAGCTCCACCGGGTTCTCTCTCTCCCTCTCCCTCTCCCTCTCTAAAACAACCGCTTCCACACCTACATTCTCTTCTTCTACCCATGTTTGGTTTTGGCGACAAGCTCACAGAAGGCGGCTATAGAATTCCCTGGCTGATATGGATCCGAATATTGGTCTTGTTCCTCCTCATCTTTCTCCTTTTCTGTTTCAGTTTCTTTCCTTCAGA
>Ga0325414_1006146_pt1 | contig 12710 bp, 10 predicted proteins | sample PopdelMetagenome_8_FD_206183 | JGI IMG/M metagenome (GOLD analysis project Ga0325414, IMG submission 206183) | Populus deltoides microbial communities from Bellville, Georgia, United States - Leaf-PdKOR-R3 | ecosystem: Host-associated > Plants > Phyllosphere > Phylloplane/Leaf | place: USA... | reverse complement strand
TTTTGAAACAAGATCATCTGTCTCATTCCAGCACTTACATAACAACTAATTTTAAAAGAAACTAACCAATTTATTTGACTCATCGATCGGATAACCAAAGACACAACTAAGATCAGGGATCTTGAAGTAGACTGTTTCATGTTGCAATTTTTTTTTATTATTAACGTGGGTGTCCGTGTCAGCTTGCGTATACCTCGACTAATCACACGGGTCTTGAAGCTAACGACCATGTAAGTCTCTAACAGTCCTGAAATTTATAGGACTCGAACCAGTAATTTTTAAAGAGAAAACTCAAAATCTAATTAATTAAACTATACCCTTTAAAATTAATTATTTATAATTTTAAATTGTTCTAGTGTGGTAATGGCGGCGGCGGCTGCAACGCATCTCCATCCAATACTTCATTGGCAATACCGGGTTGTCCTTCCACGAAGGTAGTGTTAATTTTACCTAGTCTTGGACGACCTCATTTAACCGAGCCCTGTAATACATGACACCATGTTACTTTCCCCCATCCTTAGAAGCTTCATGTTACCTTGACTTGTGGTGCTGAAAACAAGCCATATCGAAAAGCCCACACCTATAAAATGAAATGAAGATATCACAAAAAAAATCAACTTATAGATTAATTAGGTTAATCACATCTCTGACTGAATATCATATATACAAGTAACGTTGGACAAGTCGTCACAGGAAGGTCTTGTAGATCAGACCGAATTACATGCAGTCAAGATAATAAATAAGGAACCTAACGACACCAGCATGCTTATCCCGCGAAATTGCATCCATTATTAGCATATTGTTACTAGGATAGCCCCTCCCCGCTTACAACCGCTTGTTTTTTTTTTTAATATTGCACAAAGCCGGTAAACAATGGTATTGTTTTCCCACAAGTTGGGTTTTCTACGCAATAGAAATAATACTTTTTCTAAATAAAAAAAAAGGGTAGTTTTGAAATTTTGTTAGACAAATATAGAGTTATTTAGGTTTTATATGAAAATTACATAAAAATCAAGTTTTTTTTTTTGCTTTGAATAATTAATTTAAGGTTAAGTTGTCGCAAACAACAAGTCCTCTAAGTATTTGACCTCTAATAGTAATTCACATGAACTATCGGTGAAAAATTTCTTAAACCCTTTTAGAAGAGATTGATTGTGATGCCTTTGAGTGCTAACTCTTTTCTTTTGGGTAGAAAAAAAAAGTATAACATTCTATTTATAAAAAAACTTGAAAACACTAAAAATAGAAAAATATAAATTTTTCCCCTAAATAATATCACGTATATTATTTTAGAATAATTTTAAAAATTTATTCAATCAAGTCCCTGTAAAATTTTTTACAAGTCTAGAATTATAATTCTATATAAATTACATTTTAATCCTTAATTTCTAAAACTTATTTACAATCAAGTCACACTTGACTAATCTTTCTATTTTAATTTTTGATTCTTATATGTGTGGCCCATTATATTCTCTAATAAGTTGGCTCAAATATAAATCATAATTCTAAATAAAATAAGATTAAATTAATCAATCCATTATCAATTCAATAATTGATTGATTTATATTTAAAGATTAAGTAAAATATCTAGCAACTTGTCATGGTCGCTCAAATATTAGAAAAGTTATAAGTGGTTTGACTTCACATTTCAATGACTAGTTTCTTAGTGTTATTATTATCCTTTCATCAATAATGTTTTAATTTAAATATTATAGCATAGAGTGTGTATGTAAATCTATATGGATTTCAAATTAAATAGTAAATGTAATATTTACACTAAGAGGATGATAATAGATTTTGGAAATTTGAAACAAAATTTTATGTTTTAGTTTAAAATAAAACTATGAAAAATGGATGAAAAACTAAAAAAATATACAGAAACACAAATAAAAACTAAATAAAAGAAATATATCTAAAAAGAAATGTTGTGGAATATAATTTAATAAGTTTAAGCATTGCTTAGGTTAAATTTGGTATAAACAAGCTTTAGGATATGAAACATATTGCTCAGGAAACATAAAAGGTATAAAAGAAAAGATATAGTGGGAATTAACAAAATTTCTCCCTATATTTTTGTATGTGTGGTTGACTTATAAAGGAGAAACAAGAATGAAAATTCATCATTTCATTTACCTTGATTTTAGGAAAACTTGAAGGAAACCAAGAAATTAAGAGAAAACTTGTGAGATTTTGTGAGTTTAAACACCTAAACACTTGAATCAATAAAGGTTAGTGAGAGGAAACTAAGATTTTAGTGAGAAGCAAAGAAAAGTGAAGAAATAAGGAGAAAGCTTGAAGAAGTTTTGTTTGGTTAGCATTTGAGTTTATATTGTTGTTTTGTTAGTAGTTCCACACTTGATTTATCAAGTTTGATGGAAGTTTACATCAATTTTGAATAAATATGATATATTATAGATTAGGGTTTTTAATTTGAAATTTAGGATTATGTTAAATTAGTTGTTAGGAATGTTAATATATGTAAAAAAGAATTGTAATAAAGGTAAAAGTTGATGTTATATAGAAGAAAACATTGAGAAATATTAAGGGGAGTGGTTGGCCAAGAGTAGAAAAAAAAGGAAGTTATTATTTTTATTGAATATGATGTATAGGGTTTTTGAATTTTAAAATTTATCAAACAATACACAAACTATTTTATTTATGAGAGGGTCACAACCCATCTTTCTTTCTAATGTGATTTGGGGTACCACCATGATAAGAACTTGGAAATGCTCCTTTACAACAACCAGTTGGACTTAAAAATCACGCTCAATAAATTATGAAAGTCGTGAATTAGTTTGAAAAAGCTAATCCATATCCAATATACATTGACATATGCATCATGATTATTGCATTTAATCATGCATTTGTTTGTAAATCATCACATATATGTACATGTTGTGAAACATAAATCCCCCGTTTAAGGTCTACAACACCTAATTGAAAAAATAAAGAATGGAAAACAAAGATAGAGCTCATCTGGAATCACATTATCAGAATGAGTTAGAGTTCGTGAAAAATAAAGTTGCTCGAATGATCAATTTACTCAAGCAACTTTTAAGGTCTAAGAATAGGGAAGGAATGTCTGTACAACCTCTTGTAGGAGCACCAACAACTCATATCCCTTAGATATCTCAAGCTCCAACCATTGTGGATTTGATAATTGAAGGACCTTCTGTTGATAGATCTACTAGTTCTATAAACCATTATAAGTGGTCTGATATAGAAAAGAGATTGAGATCAGTCAAGGAAAATGATTTGTTTGATCTTATCTGAGCAGTTGAAATATGTTTGGTGCCAAACATTGTGGTCCAAAAGATTTTAGAGTGTTAGACTTCATCATATACACCGAACTAGAGTACCAAAACACCAATCTCTTATCATACTAAAGCAAGATGGCTAGAGTGATCCATAATGATAAAATGTTGATCCATAAGAATTAAATTGGGTCTAATTGAAGGATTTAATTAAGTGCAAGGACTTAATTATAATTTCAAAGGGTCAAAATAATTTTATTAGGGGCTTAATTGGAGAAACATTAAGTTTATGAGCCTAATTTGGGCCTAATTGAGAAGATTTGAATTTTTAAGAGACCAAATTTAATTTTTAAAAAATCAATTGATTGAAATCAAGGGTAAAATCACAAGAAAATTAAAGTTTTAAGGTCAATTAGGGGTCAAATTGAAAACTTTCACATACAAGGACCATGTTGCAAAAGGCACCAAACTATAAAGGCTCAATTAACAAAAATCAGGGTTAAATTAAAGAAAATTAAAAGTTTGATAGTCAATTGAAGATCAAATTGCATAAATCCAAGACAAATGACCAAAGAGCAAAAAGTGCCAAAATCTAGGGTTCAAATTAACATTTCTCAGGGTCTCAATTACACTAAATCAAAAGTTTAGGGTTAATAAAGGGTGCAATTGAAGAAAAATAAAAAATTTAGGGTTAATAAAGGGTGCAATTGAAGGAAAAAAAGAAGCTAGAAGACTCAATTGAACTTTAGCTAAAATCCCTAATTCAAGGCTAAATGTCATCATTTTGCATTAAAAAAAGGACCCTATGAAACGTCTTATGGTCACTGTACATTGTCTTCCTTGTTTTTGCCTGAAAAAGCTACTTAGATGACAAAATTTTAAAAACATTTAATGCCTTATATTTCCAATAAATTTAACAACAGTTGCATGTAAATGATCACTTGATATTTCTCTACAATCTCATGTGGTCCGTTCAGGTTGATGGACACCACAGAGGTTGTGGCATCGGCCTAAAATGGCCAACTCAAGTAGCCTTGAGTTGTCAGATTTAACAATTCATATTGTCTACTTTAAACCAATAATTGGGATCTTTCCCAACCTAATCAAGGGCCAAAAATTCTCAATAAAGATAAGATTACCCTCTTTCACTCCCTATAAATATAGATGGATTCCATGGCCTAATCATGAAAAAAATCGGGTCCAAATTCATGAAAAAATCATGACCCCCTGTTTTTTGGTTCTCGGCTGCCTTTTCTTCATTCTTTCTCTCTCCACCGTAGGGCCAATTCTGGCCCAACGTTGGGCCGAACCCCCCTAACACACACACACACACACACACACACATATATATAAGTGGGGCCGTGATCAACCCACCCTTTTCTGAGGCTGAGCTCGACCTAATTATCTTGGCCGGCCCAAACCATATAAATATTTAATATATATTTAATTATAATATAATTTATATACATATTATAATATTATATATTTTAAAAAATGAAAAATTTCCAAAAAAAATAAAAAATCCTTTCAAAATTGATTTGATTTTCTCTTATGTTTTTCTACCAATTTTGCTTAATATTGGGTTGTATTTTTACACTGTAAGATACAAACCCGGTATTAAAATACCTGGTTTTCTCTGAAATATTTCAAAAAAATTCAAAAATTTTAAATTAATTTCCCTTTTCAAAAAATAACAAAAAAAATATTTTGTTTTCATGTATATGGCTAAATCCTAAAAAACTTTCAAGCATATTTTAATTAAAAAAAAGTTGTATATTTCTCATGTTTTAAAATAAAAAAATGGATACCATAACTAGTTTATTATTATCCATTAAGATTTGGTCAAAATATCAAAAATTCTTTTTCCAATCTTTATTTCAGGGTTTAGATGTAGACTTTAACATATATAGTGTAAAACTACACGATAGAGTACACCCTCATATATTAAAGATACAAAGTGTAAAATAAATGTGATGCTAAAATTTTGACTTTGGAACGGTTAGGACTTAACCCGATAGAAACTCTCTCATGAAGAGAAAGATCTACCTTGAACCATAGACGAGACCAACAAATAAAAACCCGACCTGGAAAGACAATCAAACAACAATGCAGCTTACCTTAGGTAGGGTGCACTAAGGGTGATACAACTTACCCCTGCACAACCAATCTCTTACCCAAACTCTCGTAGACCATAGGTTTCTAATGACTATAATACTAGGTGGCGACTCCTAAACATTAATCATAATTTTATGATTAAACCCAAAACCATTCCCAACACACCACATCTCATCAAGAGGCAAGATAAAGCCTCGTCGTCGCCCACAACATCGCGACACCCACAACACTAATGACCATGGAAAAGGGAAATCAAAAGTCACTAAAGGCGTATACTCAAATACAGCGAGATGATGCCACACACATCCAACCTTCTTTGATAGAAATAGAGATGGTGACTTTGTTCTCCAATACCTTCAAGTCCTCTTATTATAAGCATCTGATGGGAAGCATGTCTCGATATTTCTATAATGCTGCATGTATTGATAAAAAAAAAATAGAGTAGGGGATTAAGTCTGGATGCATAGCCGAGCTGGTGGAAAGAAAGGTTTTGCCTAAAAAGATAAGGGAGAGTTATATGAACAACCTAGAAGGTGGGTATAAGGGCAAGAAAGTAAACTACCATAACCCTCGGATACTTATCTCTCAAATTATCAGCATTAACTTTGTCAAGCCTTTTGTCATGAATCAAACCAGTCAATCAAATAACTAGAACAACCATATAAGACAAAACATAAGAAATACCCTGAAACAAATACCACCTCTACTTATGCCCTTGAAAGATTTGTATGTCAAATTGTTGAGTATTTGGAACATAGCTCTTATCCTTGTACCACCACTACAACCATCTTTTCATGTCTGGTATATGCTGGATTTGACTTGTGAATACCACGCTGGCAATCCCAGCCATGGTATTGAAACCTACTACACTTTTAGAAAAAAAAAAAATAGAACTCATCAAGATAGAATGAGTAACTTTCAAAGATACGCTCAATGTTAATTCAAATATATTACCTAACCATGTTGCAAGTAACAATGAAGTGTGTATGGTAGAAGTCGGGGGTAAAGAGAAGATGTTGAAAGTATCTACGAAACGATTGTACGACGTTTTGGTACAAACAAGATTTCTAAAAATGGATGTTGAGTATCACTTAGAGAGAGGTGACCATTGTGAGTTTCATGAAAAAAAAAAGACATCATATTGAGGTTTGCATTAAGTTTCACTAAAAGGTTGTAAGAATACTAACCATAAGAGACTTAAGTATTAAAGCTATTAAGGGTAGTAATGAGGTAAGGATGATGGAAAGTTAAGAGAAATAATTGGAAGTATGTAGAGTCCAACCAATAATTAATGGGCCACCCAAGCGGATCTTTACTAAACCTTCTTATGCAAATAAAAAAAAAGAAAATAATGCAATGCTTTACAATTATGGTTGTACCTCTAACATTAAACCTTATGTTCCCATGTTCCAAACTAAGATTAATGAGCTAATCCGGAGTGGTCGTTCTTTCACGCTCAAAGAGTTAAGAAAAGCTAAAGGTAAGGAAGTGGCAGATCTTGACAAGGAACTTGAGGTTAACAAACCTATGACTAAGGATGATTCGAATGACTTCCTGAAGTTGATAAAGCATAGTGAATATTGCATAATAGATCAATTAAAGAAAACCTTGATCAGGATCTCCCTTATACCCTTGATACTCAGCTCAAAGCTGCATCAAAATGCCTTATAAAAGGTGTTGAACTTATATACCTACAGATATTGAGCAGAAAACCATGGAACATCTGGTATGAAGAATCCATGCAACCAATTACTTGTATTTCATAAAAGATGAACTGGATATTAAGGGAATCGAACACAACAAACCCTTGTACATCACTATTAGATGCAAAGATTTGCTTATAGGCAAAGTGTTCATTGACAATGGCTCGACTTTTAATATGCTGCCAAAATATATGCTGAAAGAGATGCATGTCAATGAATCACACATAAAGTCTAGTGTCATGACGACAAAAACATATAATGGCTCACCCAAATAGATAATTAGGACTCTGGAAGTAGAACTATATGTAAGGCTATATATGTTCTTGGTGACACTACAAGTGATGGATATTTAATTTTCTATAGTATGTTATTGGGAAGGCCTTGGATTCATACAATTGAGATTAAAACAGGTGAGAACAATCTAGAGACTATTCTTCAAACGCTAAGGAAAGAGTTTGAAACCTTTGAGATTAAAACAGGTGAGAACATCACTGAATACTTTGCTAAAGTTATGATTATTGCCAACAAAATGAGAATCTATGGGGAAGAAATGCGAGATGTAACAATTATGGAGAAGATCCTTCGATCTTTGACTGACAAGTTCAATTACATAATCTGTTCAATCAAAGAATCTAAGGATATTACTGTGCTCTTAATCGATGAGTTACAAAGCTCATTGATTGTATATGAACAAAAATTCCAGAAAAGTAGTGGGGAAGAAGAAGCCTTAAAAGTGACATCTAAATATAGGATTTATGGTAGAGGCCAAGGCAAAAGAGTTCTTAGAAGAGAGGGAAGAGGCAGAGGACGTTATGCCTTTAATAAAACCACTATAGAGTGTTATAGGTATCATAAGCTTGGCCATTTTCAATATGAATGTCCCACTAAGAACAATGAGGCAAATTATGCTGTATTGGATAATGAAGAAGAGATATTCTTAATGTCTCATGTGGAATTGTAAGAAAATAATCATGAGGATGCATGGTTTTTGGATTCTAGGTGTTCAAATCATATGTGTGGAGACAATGCTATGTTTTATGAGTTAAATAAAGAGTTTGGGCAGCTGGTGAAACTTGGGAACAATACACGAATGACAGTACTCGGGAAAGGAAAAGTCAACCTGTATTTGGATGGCATACATCATGTTGTCACTGATGTGTTTTATATACCTGAATTGAAGAATAATCTTCTAAGTGTAGGGCAGTTACAAGAAAAAGGTTTGGCAATTCTTATCAAATCATAGACGTGCAAAATCTATAAGCTTATGAGAGGTATGATTATTCAAACCATGATGATAATTAATAGAATGTTTGTATTAATTGCAAGGGCTCAAGTCAAAATCGCTTCCTGTTTTCATGCACTTGCACAAGATCTTTCACATCTATGGCATTGCAGATATGGTAATCTTAGTCATAAAGGACTAAGAACCTTGTTGTCGCACGTCACCCGCCCAGCGTCTGTTGGTGATTTTTCGTTCGTTTGATTGTTCTTTGGTTCTTGAGAGTCGCCATCTAGTATTTGGTTCAGGGCTACTAGAAAACCCGGGTATGCTGGTCTTGTCATAGATTCGCGAGTAAGGGACTGGTTGTGGCTAGGGAAGGTATTAGCACCCCTAACGCACCATACCTGAGATAAGTTGCTTCATGACTTGATATGTTAAAGAAGTTTTAAAAATTTTATCTTTTCATCGGATATTAGGAATACGACTTACATGTAAGTTCATAATCCTTAACCGTGAGCAAATCAAACATTAAATTCTTCTTTTGTCTTTGCGACTTTATCATAAAAAAAAAATCCATAAAAAAAATACACCCACATTTACATGTTACAAATCCAAAAAATTTAAAATAAAACAAACACTACATTAAACAAACCAAAAAATTACAAACATAGCCCCAAAACAATCTGGAATTACAGGGAAGGCCTTTTGCACCACCGAAACAGTAGGGTCACGCGCCGCCGCAAGAAAATCTAAGAAACCAAGGGGATTTGGCACCACTTCCTCCCCTCTTCCTTTTCTCGCTGGCGATGACCTGCAGTAACAACAAAATCGCAACAACCAGTTGATTTTAGTTTTTTATTTCCTTGTTTTCATATCTGCTTCTCTCTTTACAGATCTGTTTTTTGTTTCCCCTTCTTTGTTTCAGATGGCAGACTGTATGACCAAGAAGTTGTCGGCGATTGTGCTTCTGTCGTGTCTAGCCAGCAGAGATGGAGGAGAAAAGAGTGTTGTCTAGTCGTCAGTTTCGGTTGGCTTTACGGCTGTGGAGATGGGAGAGGTTGTTGGCAGTGTTGAGGCGAAGGAAAGGACAGATCGGTGGGTGTTGGTGTGGCGGCTGGAAAAGGGAAGTCTAGTGCTAAGAAGGGAAACCGTAGGTCTGTGGTCGAAGGATGAGGGAAGATATGTTGGTTACGGGTTGGAAGGCGATGTTCTTGGTGGCTGAGAGAAGAGGAGAGTGAGGGGTGACTAGAGCAGCTGAAGGTGGCTGTCAGCCAAGGAAAAGGAAAGGAGATGGCCTTGGGAATGGAAAGAGAGTGCAGGGGCTCTTTGGTTTTTTTTTTATGCAGGAAAGTTGTGGTCGGGTCAGCTAATGGCTGGAGGAGGGGAGCGGCTAAGGAAGCCAAAAATGAAAGCAGAGGGGTTGATCTGGGTTTTTTTTTGGCAGAGGGGAAGTGAGCGGTGGTTTGGGTGAAGGGGCGGAAAGGGTTATAATTTTTAGGGTTATTTGTGGTTTAGGGTTTCTTTGTGATTCCCCTAAATTGTGCAACATTACCCCCCCTCCACTTGTATGTGTTGTGGAGACCTATTTATAGGCAAAATGTTGTTTGGTCTCCACAACTGGTCCCTCAACTTTTTTTTATTTTTTGTATTTTTTGAAAACGAGCAATATCAACGTCACCTCGACAAGGAAAATCAATAATTTTGAAAATAACGTGTTAAAAGTTGAACGCGTTCAAAAGATCCTTGAAAATTAAATTATTTTGGGATGACATTGAAAATGCTAAAAACGACGCAAATATATCAAGAACATATTTTTTGGTATTTGTTTTTTGCAATTTTTGGATTTTCACACGGGGTCAAAAATTGGGTAGCAACACTTGCAATACAAGAAAATGGTTCAAAGACTACCACAACTTATCTCATCAACTATAATGTGTACTGCTTGTATCGTTGGTAAGCAGCACAGAGATTTCATCCTAAGGAAAAGCTAGTGGCTTGCATCACAGAGGCTACAACTCATTCATGCTGACATATGTGGTCCAATCACACCAATCTCAAATAGCAAGAAAAGGTATTCCTTATGCTTCATTAATGACTATAACAGAAAAGCCTAGGTTTATTTTCTAGTAAAAAAATCAGAAGCTTTCCAGTATTTCTAGTATTTTAATAAGTTCATTGAAAAGGAAACTGGACAGTTTATTAAGTGTTTAAGAATAGATAGAGGTGGTGAATTCAACTCTATAGAATTCAATGAGTTCTGTAAGCAAAATGAAATCAAGAGGCAGCTCACCATGGCTTACAGTTCTCAGCAAAATAGAGTGGCTAAGAAGAAGAATAGGATAGTGATAAACTTGGTGAAGTCCATATTTTCAGGAAAGAAGATTCTCAAAACCTTCTAACCTGAGACAGTGAAATGGACTATATATGTGTTGAATTGATGTCCCATTTTTGCAGTGAAAGACATTACTCTATAAGAGGCATGGAGTGGATTGAAGCCCTCGGCTGAACAATTTAGAGTGTTTGAATGTGTAGCACATGTCCATATACCGGATGCAAGACGAACCAAACTGGAAAACAAGAGCTGATGTTATGTACTGCCAGGAGTGAGTAAAGAATCCAAAGGTTACAAGTTCTATGATCTTGTTGCAAAGAGAATTGTAATTAGAAAAGATATAATTGTAATTAGCAATGTAGTGATGAATCCTATTGTTCCTGGTTTCAAGATTAGAAAAAATAAAAAAGGTAACAGAATTGATGAGACTTATTATAAGCAAATAGTAGGTAGTCTTATGTATATCACTGCTACAAGGCCAGATATGATGTTTGTTATGAGCTTTATTAGCATGTTTATGGTCAGACTGATAGAATTTCACTTACAGATTGCTAACAGAGCATTAAGATACTTGAAGGGCACTGTTGATTATGGAATATTTTACAAGAAGAACGGGGACAGACAATTGGTTGCATTTACTGATAGTGATTATGTAAGAGACTTAGAGGATAGAAAGAGCACATCTGGCTATGTCTTTATGCCAAGTGAAGGAGCAGTTTCTTGGTCCTCAAAGAAACAGCTTATATTCACTCTTTCAACAACTAAAGCCGGATTTGTGGCAGCCGCAGCCTGTGATTGCCAAGCAGTATGGATGAGAATGGTTCTGAAGAAGTTAAATCATGCACAAGATGGTTACACTATTGTGATGTGTTATAACAATTCAATTATCAAGCTCTTAAAAATCCTATTATGTATGGACGCAGTAGACAAATTGATGTTCGTTTCCATTTTCTACGTGATTTAACTCGAGACAAAGTTATTAAACTTGTGCACTGTGGTTCTCAAGATCAAGTGGCTAATTTGCTGACTAAACCGATTAAGCTTGAGGAACTTTTAAAACTTCGAGAACAACTGGGAGTCTATATGATGTCTGGAGTAAATTAATTACTTACATAACAATTAGTTTAAGGGAGAGAATGTTGAAAAGTACTAGTACATGTTGGTCTATTACTGTAAAATAAGTCTGCTAAGTCTGTTGTCAATTTGTTATTGCTTAATTGTCAAACTTATTTGCTCCATGAATCACGTGGCGTCAGTTGAGATATAGTTGTTATTATTACTCATTCAGTTATGATCTTGTAAGGCTATAAGATGCCAGACATAGTTGCTTTCAACAAAGAATTATTCATTTATTATTTATTTTCAGTTCTTGATCCTCTATTGTAGACACAAATAACAATGAAAACATATAGAATATGTTCATTTCAATATTGATTGTGAATACGTGTGTTCATTACAAGTTTTGTATAACATTAATTTGTTTTTGTACAAAGTTTAGAATTCAAATATTAGATGAAATAAGATTAAATAAAGATAATTATATCAATTGACTATATGTTTCAACAAGATTATGGAACAACATATTATTACGGTACAAAACTTGTTTGATTGCATATAAACGGATTATCAAAATCAAATCACCCTATACTTTATGGAGGAATTGTTTTTTTATTATTATTAACGTGGGTGTCCGGGTCAACTTGCGCGCACCTCGACTAATCCCACGTGTCCTGAAGTTAACGATCATGTAAGTTTCCAGTGACTCTGAAAAGATTCAAACTCGTGACTATTGAAAAGCAAACTCAAGGTCTGACCAGATGAGTTACGGAGAAATTGTTAAATAATATAATTGGAAGAAGGGAAGAAAACTTGACAGAAAAATAGTATACAAATAGACAAGTGTACATTGGCAATAAATTCGAAATTGATGGAGATAAACTTTGATTATGAGATTGGGACGTAGTAAAGTAATAAAGATCACAATGGATCATATATAAGCAGTCCACGCATGAACTAGTTCTTAATTATTACGAACTAGTACTTGTGATAGAAATAAGAAACTAGTTTGTAAATAACAAAATTAT
>Ga0325414_1006145_pt1 | contig 12710 bp, 4 predicted proteins | sample PopdelMetagenome_8_FD_206183 | JGI IMG/M metagenome (GOLD analysis project Ga0325414, IMG submission 206183) | Populus deltoides microbial communities from Bellville, Georgia, United States - Leaf-PdKOR-R3 | ecosystem: Host-associated > Plants > Phyllosphere > Phylloplane/Leaf | place: USA... | reverse complement strand
GCCCCGTGTGCCGGAGATTTATTGGCAAAATCAGGAAACTTTTTGCCCCTTGAGATTCGATTGTAATGATGTCTTATACAGGGATTGTCATTTTTTGATGACAGGACGAATGAAATGCATGTCTTCGGTCTTTTCTATTGTTAATATTTTTTTTGAAAATTCATGTATTCAGCTTGCTTTTAGGAATAAATTCACTTAGATTGATATCAAATTCAAAGATTGTGTTGCTCTCACAAACCATTCAAATTATTAAAGTTTTTTTATGCAAAAATACTTCAAATGTGATATAAAAAAAAAGTGTAAAAAATGTTAATTACATGAGCTCTAAAATAATATTTACTATATTTAGGAGATTCTAATTGTATTAATTTCTAAACAGTAGTGTGAAAAATCTATGTCTTTGACCTTTTGATATTGTTAATATATTTTTTGAAAATTCATGTCATCAACTTCAAATTATGCTCAACTCAATACAAGACTTTTAGAAAACAAATTCACCTAGATTGATAGCAAATTCAAAGATCATGTTGCTCTTACATACCATTCGAGTCCTTTTATGCAAAAATATTTCAAATGTGATATGAAAAAAAGTGTAAAAAGTGTAAATAAATAAGCTGTAAAATAATATTTATTATATTTAGGAGATTCTAATTGTATTAATTTCTAAACAGTAGTGTGAAAAATCTATGTTTTTGGCCTTTTCTATTGTTAATATATTTTTTGAAATTCATGTCTTCAGCTTCAAATTATGCTCAACTCGATACAAGGCTTTTAGGGAACAAATTCACCTAGATTGATAGCAAATTCAAAGATCATGTTGCTCTCACAAACCATTCGAGTCCTTTTATGTAAAAATACTTCAAATGTGATATGAAAAAAAGTGTACAAAGTGTTAAATAAATGAACTATAAAATAATATTTACCATATTTAGGAGATTCTAATTGTATTTACAAAGTGTTAAATAAATGAAAAGACCAAGCCTTTGAGCCTCATTGATCTGTTCTACATGGTATCGGAGCAAAGATCCTGCTATAAACCCTAGAAATATCTCAAACCTTTCTGTAATGGAGATCATAGACACACTAGAAACCCTAGACAATATTACCTAAAAACTGGACCAAATCCTTCACAAAATACAGACTCAAACACTAGATTACTCTACTGCCTAGATTGGTACCAAACTAAACAATACCAACTATACTTTATGATCTAAAATTATGAAGATGTACATCTCTGAGAAAGATAAATTGGGTTATATCAATAGGGATTTACCCCAACCAACACCTATAGACCCAACTTTTAAAGGATGGAGAATGGAAAACTTAATTGTTAAGAGTTGGTTGATCAATTATGTAAAACCCCATATGATCGGTAATTTTATCAAATTTCCTACTACCAAATCAATATGGGACTCTATTGCCACTATTTATTTTGATGGTTTAGACATATCTCAAGTCTATAAATTGAAGAGAAAAATCACACAATTGAAACAAAATGGAGGAACCATAGAAAGCTACTAGAATAGCCTCCAAGGGTTGTGGAGAGAAATTGATTTTCACAAGCCTAATCATATGGTGTGTGAGCATGACATATAATAATTCAACACTATTCAACAAGAAGATAGGGAGTATACCTTCTTAGATAGGTTGGACAACCGCCTAAACAGTGTAAGAGCAGACATCTTTCACCAACAAACATTACCTACGATGGAGTAAGCGTAGGCTCTAGTCAAAAAAGAATATTCCAGACAATCAGTCATGCTAGGACATGTTGGAATGAGCCTAATAGCTCAAGGAGGGGGCACCACTTATCTGATATGCCTTGCCAATTTTAAGAGGGTGGGATTAATGCATGAAAGAGGACTGACGGGTTAATAGGAGATGGGTTGAGGGGAGAAAATACGGGTGGGCTGAAAATTAAACATTTGAATTTTTTTTTTATTCAGGCCAGAGAGTTCTTGCCTATTTATTAACAGCCATCTCCATGTGACAACCCATTTATAGCCCGAATAAAAACAATTCATGGACCAATAACCAACCCAAGGCCCGAATCGGGTACACCCGCTATGGTAATTTCAAACATACCCATGACACATGCTTTAAAATATATGGGTATTCAGACTGGTGGAAGAATTTAAAAATCAAGAAACATAATGAAAAAAGTAATAGGCTAGGTCAAGTAGCTTTAGTGAACATTGAATCTGAACCTGCTGCTAGGCTAATGGTTGATTCCCTAAATCCTTTATTTGGAGGACCATCTACTTTTAGTGATTCAGGTAATTGTGTTTTGGCTCTTCTTAGTACAAATCACAATAATTGTAGTGATTAGTCATTAATTCAGGAACCACATATCACATGACATATGATGAGAAAGATTTAAGTGTCACTTTAGAACCCAAACACTCATGTATTGCTATTGCTAATGTTTTACTTATCCGGTTACAAGAATTGGAACAATTGTCGTCTCTCCATTTATCTCATTGTCTAACACATTACTTGTTCCATCATTATTAAACAAGTTAATGTCGGTTGGACAAGTCACTGTAAAATTATAATGTTGTGTGTTGATGTATCAAACTTTTTTTGTATTTTTCAAGATATTCTCACCAATGAGATCATTGGTCGTGGTACTAAAAGAGGGAGGCTCTACTATGTTGACAACATGAGTATTGGTAAAGCAAACAATATGCAAAGATTGTCAGATGCCCTACAAAAGGATATTTGGTTATAGCATGCCCGATTAGGACATATATCATTCAGTTATCGAATTTCATATCCATTTAGCTCTCAAAGAAATACTACATCATTTATTATAATCCACTAAGATGTTTAGGGACCTTCACTAGTTTCTACCTTATATGATATTTGTTGGTTTGTTACTTTTATTGATGATTGTACTCGTATGAGTTAGCTTTATTTGATGAAAAATAAAGATGAGGTATTCAGTTTGTTTAAGATGTTTCATGCTATGGTTCAAACTCAATTTGCATGTAAGATTCAAATTCTTCGCATAGCTAATAATAGGGAATATGATAATCAACTCTTTCACTAGTATTTCCTGAGAATTCATGTGTTCAAACACCTCAACATAATGGTATTGCAGAATAGAAAAATAGGCATATTCTAGAGATCGCTAAGGCACTTTTTATTGGTGCGAATGTGCCTCATTATCTTTAGAACAAAGTTGTTGTTACTGTAGTTTACCTCATGAACAAAATGCCCTCAAAAGTGTTAGACTTCCAGACTCTAACACAAGCCCTATCCATATACAGGTCTTTTCTGTCCATATTAATGCTTGTGTAAACCCCGGGAAAAAAATCAAGGCTAATTAAATTAAATTAAATAAACTAAACTAAAAAGTTGTAGGGTGAAATTATAAGAAAAGAAAAGAAAAGAGGTATAACTTAATTATAAGTAGAAAAAAAGATGTAAGGGCAAAAATGACACTTAAAGAAAATAAGGCTTAAATGCAAATGAGTATAATTATAAAGCATAAATACTCATCTTCTCACCAAAAAAATCTGCAGAAATCTTAAAGAAAGAAAAGAGGGAGTTTTTGAATCCATTTTTACAAATCAAGAGAGAAACACCAAAATTTCAAGAACCCATCCAAGATTAAGGGTTATAGGTAGAATAAACACTGGTGGGCAAGGGATTAACAAGAAAATTTGAACAAGAAAAGAAAAAGGGAGGGTCGGCTATCATTTGAAAGAAAAGTAGGGAGTTGAAGATAGAAACCTTGATTCTTACTGGGTAAGGTGTTCTAAACATGATCTTATGAGTCGTTTCAAAGTGGATTATGAATTGATGCTTGTATATTAACTAATTAAGAAAATTGATCTTGCTTAATTTGGGGTTATAGAACTCCAGCTATGGGTCACCAATCGAGATTGGGTCATGATAGACCCTATAGGGCAGTAGGTATTGTTAGTTAATAAGGAATTTTGGTTGTCTTAGAGGCAGAACTAGGTTCTCCTTCCTTCAGAGAACTTGTAGCCTCGTGTCTTAGCTTTCCAACAAAACCAATACCGCTTGAAATGGAGTTCTATAAATCTAGATATAGTTAAAAATCTGAGGAAAGGTCGGACAGTAACAGTTTAATATCAAGACAGTAACAGTTGGACAGTAACAGTCCAATGTTTGTTAATGAGTAATTTTGACTGTCTCAGAGACAGAACTAGGTTTTCCTTCCTTCAGAGAACTTGTAGCCTCGTGTTTTAGCTTTCCAATAAGACCAATCTTGCTTGAAATGGAGTTCTATTACTCTAGATATAGTTAACAATCTGAGGAAAGGTCGGACAGTAACAGTTCAATATCAAGACAGTAACAATTGGACAGTAACAGTCTAATGTTTGTTGATGAGCAATTTTGATTGTCTTAAAGGCAAAACTTGATTCTCCTTCCTTCAGAAAACATGTAGCCTCGTGTCTTAACTTTCCAACGAGACCAATCTCGCTTGAAATGGAGTTCTATAACTCTAAATATAGTTACAAATCTAAGGAGAGGTCGGACAATAACAGTTCAATATCAAGACAGTAATGGTTGGACAGTAACAGTCCAATGTTGGTTGATGAGTAATTTTGATTGTCTTAGAGGCAAACTGGGTTCTCCTTCCTTCAAAGAACTTATAGCCTCGTGTCTTAACTTTCCAATGAGACCATTCTCGCTTAAAATGCAGTTCTATAACTCTATATATAGTTAAACATCTGATGAGAGGTCGGACAGTAACAGTTCAATATCAAGACAGTAACAATCCAATGTTTGTTGATGAGTAATTTTGACTCTCTTAGAGGCAGAACTGGGTTCTCCTTCCTTCAATGAACTTGTAGCCTTGTGTCTTAGCTTTCCAACGAGACCAATCTCACTTGAAATAGAGTTCTATAACTCTAGATATAGTTAAAAATCTGAGAAGATATCGAACAATAACAGTTTAAATATTAAGAAATAACTGAAAGAAAGACTTATTGGTTGTTGATATAATTATTATAAAACATATCCTTGATTGAGGAAAATTTATGAGATAAACCTGTGATTTACAGTAGGAACCACAGGCATGGTGCAACAATAGCAGTAAGGGAGCACGAGTTGAGCTTCTATTGCAGGTAGGTAAATCGCACCTATAAGGATACATGAAGCAAAGACAACTTTATCTAGCCAAAGACAATAAAGAAAGGCGTTTTAGGGAGGTAACCCAACGTGGAAACAATCCACACACAAAAATGCAAAGACAAAGAATTCTCTTTTCTATTTTTTTTTTTTACTTTTTTTAACATCACATTTTACTTACTACCTTGCCTTTTGTATAGCTCCCAGCAACGGAATCTCCTTTTCTAGCACCCTTGACAGCACCTGGTTCCTGCACAATTTACTTGCTCTGTCATACTACACAAATCCTTAGCAGAACACAACATCGCAACAGCAAATGCAGCAGTCGAATCTAGTATGGTATAGAAAAAACACAATACATTCTAAATAGTGTGAAACTTGCTATTGTGGATGCTAAAATTATGAACTCCCAGCATGTCATCAACGCAAAATCAGAGGAGTTTTCCTTCACCTTTACTTTTTCTTTAATGACTGAAACATTAAGGACAATGTTCAAGCTAAATGTATAGGGGATTGAAATTTTTTTCTTTTTTTTACATACCACAAAAGTTTCAATGAATAATTGAGCATGTTATTTTTTCTTTTTAGTGAGACTAATGTCATTAACAATATATAGTGGGATTAATGAAAGAAGTTAAAACATGATTGAATGATAATCTTGCTTCTTAAAGAATGTGAAATCAAGTTTTGATTTTTGAAAATAGAATAACTAGATTTGGTAGAAATAAGTCACATTAAGACTTTAAGCCTTAAGACCAAAACATCTACATTGGTCTCTATAATTTGATTTTTATGAGATTTTATTCCATCAAACATTCTTTTTAGAACTTGCAATGTTCTCTTTAAAACCATTTTTTACATGCATACATAAAGATGATTAAGACAATATTTGTTTTTAGAAAAAACTCATTTAGCTTATCAGCCTATCTTTGAAACAATATTTCCTGTTGTAAAAACCTTTTGAGTCTATAAACTTTTTTTTTTTTTGGAAATCGATAATTCAAACTTTAACCCTAGAAACACTACCTTTCCCAAATCATGAAGATGATGGAGTGTCATGCCATAAGAGCACAATTAGTTTTGAAAATCATCCATGTTCCTATTATTCTCTCTGATTTTATAAAATATGAATGGTTAGTTTGCTTGGTTAATTATCCCCTTTGTGAATAATAGTGTACCAACATTATTACGGTAGAAAGAAGAAGGTTGATTACTAAAATTATACAAAGAACGTGAAGAGTAAAAAAAACATGTTTATAAAACTTTTATATCAGGTTGAAGGCTTTACGCAAGGTTTCTAATTGACCTGTATTGATTTGAATAGAAGGACCACTTATCATCTAATGCTAGGAGCTTTCCTTATCCACAAGTGCTCTAATTTGAAAAGCACACTTGGTCGCAGAATATGGAGAAGGAAATAAATGTGGGAGAATGTGTCGCTTCATTAACTTTAATGATTATGAATAACCATACCAAAAGTATCATTAAACTGAAACCCAAGCTTCATTGCAACTCTTAAAAAGATCTTTTTTATTTATGACATGCACGTAAATAAATGGTGGAGAGTGGGAAGAAAGGCAAGCTTATAATAGAGTATTTTTTGTGGAATGAATTTGAGTGAAACACATCTTTCAAACACTTGAAAGTGTAGGAATTTTTTCTGTGAGAACTACGTATTTGGTTATTCTATGTTCAAAGAAAAATACTTGATGAAGCAACTTTTAGGAGTTCGAACATTATTCATGATATGTTATGATTCTTTAAAAAAATTCTAATTGTTCTTGTTAATGATGTAAAGGAGTTTTGCCGAGGTCACGCAAAAATTTGAGTGTTAAGGAATTTGATAAGCATAAAGTAAATATATTTTTATTCCTTTTATGATATGCTTTTTTCACTATATTTTAAGCATAAATTAGCATATTAAGGATTATTTTAGAAGAATCGGCAATGTTTAAGGACTCTATTGACGTGAATGTTTTTTTTATAGGTGTCAAGTAACCCACTAAGGTTGAGAGTCTGCCATAGAAATGGTGGGTCTTAGGATCCAAGAAAGGTACAGATCAAGCCTCTAACATGTCGTGAATAAAAGAATATAGTTAGGATGGTAGAATATTGTCAAAATCCAAGTCAGAAACAAAGTCTAAGTTGTAGAAGGTTTAAATTATAGTAGAGTTATAACAACAAGAAAGTTAGTTTTCAACACAAATTAAGTAACATTAAGGACTCCTAATTAGGAGAAGAATCTTAACGAAAGACAACAGCTAGGGGAGGGAATAAAGGAAGCAAATCACGGTAGAAATAGCTCATTTTCTTCTTCTTCTTTTTTGCACCGCTTTGTTTCTCTTCTTTTTTTTTTTGTCAATTTTCCAACAGCTATGAACTAAAATTTGGCTTTCAGATCAAAGTAGTTACATTCCATTATTGTTTTAGGTTATGAGAAGAGATATTTTCAATTTTATTTCTAGACATTCAAGTACTTATTTTGCCTAATTTGGTATATAATGTATTGTTTTCATTCAAGCTTTTTGAATGGTTTCTGCGGTAAGTATAATTTTCTTTTTATGAATTTTTCAATACATAATTGTTGATTTGGAACAAAAAAGGGGCAAAATAAAAGAATTTGGTTCATTTAACTTTCAGGTTAAAAGAATAAGACAGGTAAAAATCATTAATCTTTTTAACGATAACTTGAAATACTTTATCGTTTTTCGCTCTTAAAGCTTTTGTCACCGAATATAAAAATTTATTTTCAATGTTTAATTCAATTGATGTTAAGGAATGAATTAGTGGATTTTTTCTAATTAATTTAATCTTTTTTTGTCTTCCTTGCTTAAAGAAATTTAAGTATTTGCTTGAATTAAAAGAATACTTATTTTACTTTGATGATCAATCTAATTTGTTGAATGGACAATCTTTTTCAACCGAGCATATAAACACTAAATTATCTTTTACATTTTTTTTAGAAGTTTAATTTTTTTTAGTTTCTTTATTAATCCCCAATCTTTATTTTAGTTTCTTGTTAGAAGAATTAGAATAATTTCTCTTTGGGTTCGACCTAGATTTTACTACCGTGTTACAAAAATCAACTCCTTAAAAAGTGAGAAAAGTTAGAATTATTTATTGTGGTTTCGACAGCTGTCGCACGTATGCAGCGTCACGGTGATCGTCCACTCTTAGGTTTTGGTATCCTGGAAAAATCAGGAAAATAGGGGAGAAAAGGATTCCTTGTTTTTTGTCAGTGTATGGATGGAATGGAAGTCGTCACCTAGTATTTTGATCACTAGGAACCCTAGCTGGTCTTAGAGATCGAGTACGGGGACTGATTGCATAAAGAAAAAGTATTAGTACCCCAAATACATCCTACCTAAGATAAGCTGCATTGTTTGATTGTTTAATAAAATTTAAGGCATTTTTCATATTTTCTATTTGTTGATCTGTCTATGGTTTGAGAAAAGCTCTCCTTAATGAAGAGATTCTTATCTTGTAGGGTAAAACCTAACCGTTCTAATGTCAACAAAAGAATTACCTTTTTTATCAGAAATATATTTTACATATAAATTCGTAATCCCAAATACTAAAAGAAAACAAAATATTTTTTGGGTATTTTTGAAATATTAACCTAGTTCTCATGGCTTTAATAAAATGGTTATTAAAGCCAAAATGCATGCTAACACATATTTTTAAATTTTTGTTGAATGAAAATATGATTTTTTTTTTTTTAGATACTTAGTCGTATGCAAGAAAATAAGACATCTTTTTTTGTGTAATTTTTGCAATGTTTCGACGAAAACCGGGTATTTTAATACTGGATTTGTATCTTTAAAGTATAAAAATAAAAATCGATATTAATAAAAAATGGTAGGAAAACTCACATATTTTTATAAAATGGTTTTTGGAATTTGTTGATTTTTTAATTTTAAAAAAATATTATATAATATAATATACTAGGTTTGGGCCCAGCCAAATCCTGTGGGTTGAGTCTACCTTAGCTAGGCCCAAATTTAGGGCAAAGACTGGCTTAGAGAGGAACTAGGTCTAGACCGGACCCATAAGAGAGTTGGGTCGCACCTGGACCCAAAATGAATTGGGTCCAAACCATCCCCAACACAAAATGGGCCGTATGTCCGGACCCAAAATTAATTGGGTCCAGACAGGCCCTGAAGAAAAGTTGGGTCGAGACAGGCCCCAAAACACAAGCTAGGTCGAGACTTGACCCAAATAAGTTGGGCCAAGATCGGCCCAAAACAAAAACTGGGCCAAGACTTGACCCAAATAAACTGGGCCGAGACTCGACCCAAAACACAAGTTGGGCCAATACTTGACCCAAAAGAAACTAGATCGCGATCAGCCTAACTATTTATGCTGCATGCAGAATGAATTATCATTGTGCATGCAGCAACCTCACTACAAGCGAGGAAGAAGTGGGGTGACGGTGAGAGAAGGTTATCTGGCGTAGACGGCGGTGCAACTTGCAGCGATGTGGTGGTTTGCGGAGGTTGCTGCTGGTTCTAAGTGGCGGTTCTGCCCCTTTCTCTATACAAACACCAGCATCTGTTTTTTTCAGTTGTTCTGTTTTCTTTCTCTTCTCTCATTTCTGTCTTTTTTTTGTTCTTTCTTCTTTGTTTCTTCTTTTTTCTTCTTCCTTTCTCTGTTTTTTTTTTCTTTGTTTGTCTCTATTTTCAACTATCTTATTCCTTCTCCCAAAATCTTCCCCCCTCTCTATTCATCTCAAAATGTTCCCCCCTCACTATATGTCGTTCGTCCCCCTAAAAACTCATCGTTTGTTCCTCCAGATTTTTCTCCCCCCTTGCTCGGCCTGTTGAGCGGGGTATTTATAGAACATGGGAAATGGGAGCTACCCTACCTCTGTCCAATCATGGAGACAAGGTAGGATGGCTAGGGCGGCCTCTGTACAGTCACCTCAGCCGCCCGCATGGTATGGCTTCCCTACCCAATCTTCATCATGGTGGCAAGTAAGGGGTGTGGGTTGTGTTAGAGTTTAGGCAAGTGGGGAGAAAGAGAGTGCTTCTGCGTGTCCAGGGGAAGAAGGAGAATAGCGTCATTCAAAATGACACTGTTTTGGGTTTTTTTTTAATGCACAGTGAATGAAACACATTTGAGAAATAACCCAAAAATAGGTTATGACAACATAGACCACCCACTCATTTTTACTCTTATTTATACAAGTTATTATAATGTAGGATCATGATACAGTGATAGAATATTGTTGTATACATGCAATGTGTCATGTCTTTATTACACTTTAGTCATTGAACTATAAATTTTTCTCATGTATCTTGAAAATTCAATGTAAATTGTGATGAATCAAAAGCAAAGTCTAAAATATTTGAATTATATAATTCTTTTTCTAACTTGTTTAGCCAATAAGGCTTTCTAGGAATATTTTCAACACTAGCTTTCCTTTAAACTTTTCTCTTCAATTTATCTTATTAACATATCCAATATATATTGCAATATTTCTAACATTATAGCTCTATGTTTAGGTAATCTAAAGGATTTGTTAAAATTATTTTTAAAACATTATATAAATACTTCTAAGTATTCAATTATGCTATAAAACTCTTCTTTATTTCTTTATTTCTTTTTACTAGTTTCATATGATGCTCTTTGGTAAGATTTTCTTTTTATAGATAATGAATGTCTAAAAGTTTCATGTTTTGTTTAGATATAATAAACTAGCATGCATCAAAATAGTAATTAAAAATTTATATGTAAAGCTCCACATTGTCTTCTATAATCACACTGAATTACATAACATCTTACCTTAGTGAATACCTAAATAAAAGGTTGTCACTTTTGGTTTGAATTATTTTTCAATGACCTTTTGTGCCTTAGGCCTTTTTATAATGTTCTAGTCATTAATGGTGTTTCAATGCTACCTATCTCGACTCTTCATGGATAGTTTTTCAAAATTGAAAAAAAAAAATAGATCTTTATATATGAATATAAAATTACAAGGTTTGATACATGTTAAAAATCTATCAATGACACCAAATTTTCAAGATATGCTATATATCTAAACGTTAGTTATGGATGCTTAAAAAAATAAAATTTGAATGTATTCTCTGTTGTATTTGAATTCGATTATAGTATTCAATTTGAATTCAATTGAAAATTAAGTTGAATTTATATGTTTTTAAAAGATAGAATTTAATTTATTTTGTTTTTTATATTACCCTCATCACCCTCATCTTATTATTTCAAAGATCTAAAAAAAAGATGGGTAAATGGGTATTTTAAGAAAGCTAATTTTTAACATTAATTTCTCATATTTAGTGTAGCAAATCAGAGGGGTTGACCTCTTATTTACTTTTATATCATTTTTAGAAATTGAATTTCATTTGAAAATCAATTCTTGACACTCATAATAGTTTCTATCCAAACTTATGAATTGAATTCAATTTAGAGAGTTCTAAATATACAAATAAAGTCAAGTTAAGACTTCCACACTCATTTGATATGTGAGATTGCTACTTGTCTCTACTCAAGATTTAGTTTATAATTATAATATTTTCTTAGTAGAAGGAAGAAAAAAATTAACATGTAGTACATTAATCAAAGATCCAACAATCAATCAACAAAATTGATCTAAATATTGTTCTGTTTAGAAACAAAATCTTCATCAAAAGATTTGAAAAATAATAAATTTCTTATCTCTCTCTAGTTTACTTGGCCTTGAAAACAAATCCAATAGTCAATATCTTCTACTAAATAAAGATTTTTTTTATCATTTTTCTTTTTTGATAAATCATTTATTACAGAGTTGTTAAATTAACAAAGAAACTAAAATATTTGAGATGTTTGTTAGTTAAGCATCGTAGCCTCTCTCCCCTTTCATTGTGTTAATTCATGGAGCAAAATTTAGGCAAGTTATGTTATGATATGTCACCTCAATTTTAAAGTTTTTACATATTTTGTCATTATAGTTTTAAAAATTTATATTTCTTTAAACTTTATTTTTATTACATTTTAATTCTTGAATATTGAAAAATAAGAGAAAAACATACTAAAACTATAAAAATAAAAAAAGTTTTAATCGATCACGTTTCAACTATAAAAAAACCTAATCTTGGTGTGTTTTTTATAGAAAAAGAGTTAAATGGACATGATTTTATCTTTAATCATACTAAAAAAAAGTTGATCTAAATTTAACAATATTTTTTTTATTTAATTTTATTTTGAGTTATTAGATCAATCACAAGATATTTTCAAGTTAAAATGAGTTTCTTTAGTTTTATGTAATGTTTTTGTGGTGTTTTTAAATTAAAATTATTTGGATTTTCACATACTAAATCACCGCTACATTTTTTTTCTTTTTTTTTTTTTTGCGCCACCAAGGGTTCCCAAAATTTGTTTCAATGGACGACATATAATTTTCACAGGTGGAAGATGTGTCATCACATATGTTAAAAAATTATAGCTAGGCTGACTTCAGTTTAAATAAAAATAAATAAAAAAATGGACGCTCCTAGGTTCGTTTAAGAGGCCAAAGGCACAAGTCTGAGGACACATGCCCTACAGCACCTTGTCTTTTTTAGATCTTGCAACTTTTTATTTATGTATTTATTTAATTTTATAATGAA
>Ga0325414_1006143_pt1 | contig 12715 bp, 8 predicted proteins | sample PopdelMetagenome_8_FD_206183 | JGI IMG/M metagenome (GOLD analysis project Ga0325414, IMG submission 206183) | Populus deltoides microbial communities from Bellville, Georgia, United States - Leaf-PdKOR-R3 | ecosystem: Host-associated > Plants > Phyllosphere > Phylloplane/Leaf | place: USA... | reverse complement strand
GCACACACAAAGGCCAATACTTTTGTGAGCAAAATATGAAGAATATAAATTGATCCCTGCCCTTGAATTCAGGAAGGACCACTGATCTAGGGAAATGGTATAATCCGACTTGCGCCAAAAGACTGCTAGTTCCAGACTTGAGTGCAACTATTTTATACAAAATTTTCAAAGAGTAGGACTTTCTAGGTTACTTCACAAGATCTTGATTCAGCAAGACCATAACTTTCTCATGTCCTTTCTGTCTATTATCAAATATCAGACTTTCTTGGTTACAAAGCTTCCAGGAAATCATATATCTTTGTCATCAATGATGAAAAAAAGATTATTTACCTTCTCATTTCCAGTTTCAAAATTGTATCTACCACAATCACCCTTTTTGATGGATCATATGAGTGTACAATATTTGGTTATTGATGAATATTCAAGACAAGATCTTTCATGTGGCTTCGAATATGCAAGGCAGTAGATATATTTTACCACCTATAACAACAAAGGACATTTCTCAGCACTCATTGCTATTGCTTCAAAATTTACTTCCGTCCAAAAAGTTCCAAATTAATCACTTGCATTCACTCACCTCCCCGGAACCCCAATCTCAAGTGAAATTTAAACGTGCTGTTTTACAAAACCCTAAAACAAAAATTCTTTGTAACTCGACTTAGCATAAATGAGATATGTGAGGCCAATAAAGGACCAAAAATATAGTGCATGGTCATTTAATGGGAGAAAAGAAATGAAATTAATATAAAAACGACGCTTATCAGAATACATTTCACCAAATGGGGAAGAACTTAGACCCAATTGGATTAGAAAAGCGTAATGGCTAGAAATAAATCACAGTTGCTGCTTCAACAAGCATTATCTTTAAGCCCAGATTGAAGTTTTGCTAACACTAGTTAGTCAGAAATCATAATCACTCAAAAGTTTCCACAAATCACAGACCCAAACTTTCCAAAATTCGACTCTGCTGCTTTAGCAAATCCTAAAACCGTTTCGAATTAAGATCGCATCAGAATTAATCATTTGAGCTTTGCATTTTCTTTTTTACAAAAAAATAATAATAATACGGACGGTAGGCTTTGACAATCAAACCCTAAAAGTGGAAGAAAGAGAGCAAACATTGATTAGCAACGGTTGGGATTATGCAAAGCAGAAACAAATAAGTAATTATATAAGAAAACCCTAAGAAGATAGTTCATCAAATCAACAGAGAATAAATATTCAAGAGATTATATATGTACCTGTCTGTGTTGAATGCAGCCCAGAAGACAGAGAATGAACAGAAAGAAACCACCGAATTATAATTTATAATAGAGAGAGTTTTTTTATTTCCCCTGGAATTCACTTTCCTCTTTTGGCAAGGTACTAAAGTGTGTTTGGTAGTGTTTTTTTAAAATATATTTTATTTGTTAAAATAAGTTTTTTTAATTTTTTTTTGCTATTAATATATTAAAAACATATTAATTTAATATTTTTCAAAATTAAACATATTTTTAAATAAACATAAACACACACAATAATTTAGTCACAATATAATATAATCATAACTCAATAATATCCCTTCACTTTTATTTTAGTTTATACATATTATTATAATTTTATTTAAGATCCGGTTTGTTTTTTATTTTAAAAGCATTTTAAAATTTTTATATTTTTATATTTTAAATTAATAATTTTTAATATTTTTAAATTATTTTAATGTGTTATTGCCTTAAAAAGAATGGTTAAACCTAGCATTATTTATTTAAATTTAATTCTTTTGTAGCTCAAACCTTCTCTCTCTCTCTTTTAACTGTATTTATTTGGAAGGAGTAATGTTATTTGTCTAATGCATCTAGTTCTTCCAATGAAAAAAATAATTTGTGTGACGAGAGGGGTGGGTTATTGTCGTCATTTTCTGATAATATTAGATATACCCTAGCTACTTTATTCATTTATAAGCTATTTAGAATTGCGTTTAAAATAATTTTTTAAAATTTAAAATTTTTTATGTTTTTTTATAGTTTTGATTTATTGATTTTAAAAATAATTTTTAATAAATTAAAAAATATATATTATTTTAATAAATTTTTAAATAAAAAATATTTTAAAATTTGATTTTTAAAAAAAATTAAAATTTTTATATTCTTTTCATAATTTTAATGTGTTAATGTTAAAAATAATTTTAAAGAAATATATATTATTTTAATATATTTTTTAATAAAAAAATATTTTAAAAAATGTTTTTTCTTTAAAATTTGAAATTTTTTATTTTTTTTATAGTTTTAATGTTTAATGATAAAAATAATTTTTTAAAAATAAAAAAATTATTATTTTAATATATTTTAAAATAAAAAATATTTTAATAGAAGATCACTATCATAATTTTAAAATCAAAATAACATTGGTGTTTGTTTATTAGAATTGACTTGAATGGGCGGTTCTTTCCTTCCATTCATGACGTAACCGCGAAAGTGACAAAGCTAGTCAATAGCCGACCGTTAATGGAGATTTTATTTATTTATGTCTATAATGTAATTTAACGCCAGATATTTTTTGGAATAAACTTAAGAGACGAAACATATTCATTGAAAACATAAAAATATAAAAAATATTGACCAGCTTACTAAAATACTTTCACAAGCTGAAAAGATGGTTTCTCCGAACACCACAATCAACAGAAATGAAATATTGCGAGTTTTTTTCTTCATTGTTTTTCATACCATGTATAAAAATATTAATTTAATATATTATGTAATTAATCGATTGGTTATATATAATATTATTTTTATATAAATAAATATTTATTATTAATAAAAACTTAATTTATTTTTAATATTCTTATAATATTAGATTAACAAATTTAATATTTGATTTATGAATCTAAAATAAAAATAAAATTTATTAAACAAAAATATTTTATAAAAAAAACCCCTATAAAAATTTCTACGAAACCTGTCATTAAAATTAAGTAAAAGGACACGAAATCGATGAAGTGCAAATTGATAAGTTTGATAAAGGGATGTCGGGAAATCATAAATGAAGTAATATATGAAAATAGGGTTTACATAATAAGTTATTTGTGATTATTATCCAAATAAAAATATTATGAAATTATGTGTTACGGTAAATGCAATAAGCCGAAGGGCGACCAAGATAATAATGTCGTATAAGAGTTTTTGAATAAAAAAAGGATAAAAAATGTAATTGTAATGAATATTATTATATTAGTCATGAGAAATTGATTTGGGAACAACAACGAATAAGAAGAAGAGCGCCTGACTTTGCTCTTAAATTTACACATGAATTTAAATTTTGAGGATAAAATTTTTATAAGGAGGGAAGAATATAAATCCTTGGATAAAAATCTATAAAATTAATAATAAAAAATATTATATTAAGTGAGTAAATCAATTATGTTCTTGTGTTAACTTTAAAATAAAAGCATGAAAATGGTGGGAAAATAAAAAACAAAGAAATACAAATAAAAACTAAATGGAAGAGATAAAAAAGAAAAGGAAAGTGATGTTTATGGGATGTAATTTAATGAAATTCGATATAGTAAGTTTAAAATCGTTATTAAAAATGTGTCAGAATCAGGAAAATATAACCCAACGAATATAAAGGATACAATGTAGACTGGTAGCCCAAAAATTAATAAATTAGTGATAAATATAGAGAGTTTTTACAAATTAAGAGTGAAAATATTTAGAAAAGTATTTTATAATTTTCAAATGAATTGAAGTATGGTTCTACACGCAAATGACTTTGATTGCCGATGTAAGCATATGTGCCATCGCATAGTATTTAACTTGGAAGGGAATGAAATTGGAGGGAAATTTGTGTCATATATAGACGATTTTAGTAGTTAAAGCAATATAAAAAACTCAGATTTTTGGTGTAAAAGTACCTAATGGCCAACCTTAAGCTATCATCCATAACTCTCAATTCGACTGTTGGATTAGGTTAAAATTTTACAATAAGTCTCTTAACATATTTTTTTTATTTTAGGTTAAACTTTCATGGCAATTGGAGTTCATAAAAGCCTTCTGAGAGTGCCAATTGTCAGAAAATACATGAAATAAAACATCGATTAAGAAATGATATTTTTGTAAATAATAATAAAAAAAATCTCTACTCTTTTTCCTATAAGAGAGAGGAAACCTTAGTTCGTCTCATTATTTTCTTTAAACTTAGAGATTTCTTCTTAAATTTATAAGTTGGGGAGTGTAAAAAGATGGGTTTCATCGGGGGAATATAGTTGTTCTCTTTCTTTTAGAGGGTTGGCTGATGGTTTTAGAAAAAACAAGAGAGAGAGTCCACTATTAAAGAGAGAGAAATGACAATTGTTAAAGGAGAAAAATGGATTGGAAGATAAGCTTGCAAGGAATCAAGAAATTTGATACAAATTTGAATGGTAAAGTGTTCTTCATTACTAATTTCATTGTTGATTTGAATTTTGGCTAATTAAAGTAAAATTCCTAACCTTTCCAAATTAGAGTTCTTGAAAAAATCAAGAAAAAAATGTGTTTAATGTAAAATTGTTAACTTGACATGAATTAAGTACTAGATAGAGTAAAAATTATGAAAGTTATTGAAAGAGAAATATTAGGTAAAATCTATACCTAGGGGTGGCCATGCGAGGTATTAGGTGAAGATGAAAATTTTGTTTGAATTCCTTGCAAATTTGTGTTATTTTGATGAGTAAGTTTAAGTAACTTATGTGAAATGGCGGTTTAAGTAAAATGGGTGAATTTCCTTATTCCTTGTGCGTTATGGAAATTTTGGATGTAAGGATTTTGGGAAAGATATGGACTTGAAGCTTGTGTATCTTATGATGATAAATGGTAGGATAATGTAAAGGTTTTAGTAGTGGTATTTAAAGAAAAAAATTATATATGTAAAATGCATGTTGGTAAGTTGTGTGTGGTGTAAAAAAAGTGTATATGTGAGATTTAGAAACTTGAATGTGTAGAGAAGAAATAGAATTGTGACATCTATAAATTTAAGTGTGTAGGTCTGTTTTGATGGCCTAAAAATATGTAACCAAAGACTGGTGTTATAACCATAAATTTACATGTGTGAAGGCTATTATGATAGCTAAAAAATGTTCGAACAAAGGTTGTTGTGACACCCATAAAAATTTGAGTGTGTAGGGCTTTTTTGATGGTTTATAATTGCACAAATATAGGTTACTGTGACAGCCATAAACTTGCATGTGTAGGGGTTGCTAAAACAACAATAACCCAAAAGCATGTGAAAATAGATTGTCGTGGCAATTATAAATATGTGAGATTAGGGATTGCATTGATAGCCCAAAAGTGTTTAAAATATAGGCTATTATGGCATCTATAAATGCGTGAAACTAGGAACTATTATAAAAATTATGAATGGGTATAGGTAAAGATAGTTATAGTTGAAAGACTACATGTATATATTAAAGTTATTGCGCGAAAAGTGTGAATGTTTATAAATAATGATATTAAGACCTAATATGTTGGAATAATGATTTGAAAAAAAAAAGAACATGGAAAGATAGCAAGTCTTGTTAAAATTATTGAAATTTATAATTTAAAGAATTTAGGAGGATTTAAGAAAGTAACTATGATTGATTGAATTGTTTTGGCATTTTGTTTTAAATGTTAAGGTGTGAGGAAATTTATAAATAGGATTGAGTTAAATTAAATGGATAAGTTGGAGAAATTAAACTTCGAATTAATGACTTTGTGAGAATTTGAATTTGTTATGTGAAAATATAAAAAATATATATGGTTAATATTAATGCATGGTATAAACTTCATGAAATAAGTTGTTGGTATACTAATCAGGATACCTCTCGTAGATGTTAAAAAGGGCATTTGTAGCTAGAACTTCCATGAAGGGATCTCGTGGGACCAGAGTACTAGGTAGGTGCTCAACAATTTAAAACTAAAATATTATTTAAATTGTAATCATTATTTTCTTTAAATATATCTTGATTTTATTTGGGAAATGTTAAATTATTAGAGAAACTAGTTATCCTAGTTAATGGGACTAATGCCTTGGTTAATCGACAATAAAAGAAACTAGTTACCCTAGTTAATAAAACTAATACCTAGTAAATGGATAATTGGAGAAGCCAATTAATTTAGTAATGTAATAAATGCCTGATTTGGGCTAGAGAGAACATTGATATGTCTTTAAATTGTGCTAATTGTATTGATTTGTAAGGTTAAAGGTAAAATAAGAAATTAACTGTTTAGTAATTGATGTGATAAATATATAGAAGAGATAATAGTAAATAATAATTGTGTATAAAACTTATTGTATTTTCAAGTACTTCGTAGCATCATGCTAAGTAATAGATCATTTATTTGTATTTTTTTTGTTTAATCAAATGATGTAAATGGAAGAAATGAATATTTTTCTTCGTAATGTAATTTTATATCCAAAACAATATGTATACTTGGAATGTTGTGTGAAATAATTGGGGTTGTTACACGAGGTGTAACAATACTAGTTACCCGGTAATAGGGCTAGTGTCCGATAATAGGTGGTAGAACTAGATTACCTAGTAATGAGGCTAGTTCATGGTAATGGGTGATAGAAATAGATTACCTGGTAATGAGGCTAGTGTCCAGTCATGCGCGATGGAACTAGATAACCTGGTAATGGGGCTAGTGCCCAATAATCAACAATGGAACTAGATGACCCAGTAATGGGTCTAGTGCCCGATAACGGGCGGTGGAACTAGATTACTCAGTAATAAGGCTAGTGCCCGGTAATGGATGATGGAACTAGATTAATTGGTAATGGGCTAGTGCTTGGTAATGGGCTAATGGTAATGAGAGAACATTGATATGTCTTTAATATGGAATAATAATAATATTTAAACAAATCATAGGTAAATGAGAAATTGATCTTAAAGAACTCTTGATTAGCATGTTTTGGAGAAACCCAAAATCCTTCAAAAACTTCTATCCAACAAATGAAATAAACAAGATTCACTTGTTGTTTATTTAGTGGAAATGTGAATAGTTAAAATTAGAATCAAAGAACACTCAAACTTTTAGAGGATAGGGGACCTAAGCAAAGAGGGCTTTAGGTTTAAACCCACATGCGTATGGCCCGACTTGTCCCTGTTTGTGCTTATGCCTTAAACTTGGATTTAAGTTTGATATAAAATAATTTTTTGGGCAAAAAAAGATATTTTTATGAACTTAATTTTTGGACTTGGGTTTGGTTATAAGGAATTGTTTTTAACTTGTCTTGTACAATCCATGAATTAAGTTTAATCAACTTCTTTAGTTTTTTCCAAAACTAACTTTTTATAACCTAAACAATTTTTGTATAGTTTTTACAACTCTTTAAAATCAAAACTATTAGGTTTAATTCTTGTTCTGTGAAGTGTAATTAAAGTTAATAATAGAGAGAATTCTATCAGTTTTGGTTCCTAAAAATAAAAAAGAGTATTTCTGGTTAATTTATCTAAACAAATTCAACATAATATTACAAGTTTACCATGTTCTTGTTAATTTGCTTGATTATAAACTAAACTTTTATGTCACTAGAATAATCATCAAGTATATTTAGACAACAATATGAATGTTCTAATTCACCATAAAATGAAAAAAAAGTTGGAAAACCATAAACCCATTTTTTATCTCTTATTTTTCTAATATATTTTTTGAAAAAACATATCAAGGAGAAAAATGATAAGAAGGGAAGAAAAATAGGAGTAAAATGATGGAGAATCAAACAATAAAATGAAAGATCATACAAATATGAAAAAAGAAAAAAAAATGGAGATTCAAGCAAAATATATATATATATATATATATATATATATATATATATATATATAGAGAGAGAGAGAGAGAGAGAGAGAGAGAGAGAGAGAGAGAGAGATCTTAATTCAAGAAGGAAACAATGTGAGAATCTTCTTCTTTTTTTTTGGCTATTTTAAAAGGTATCATAACACTATAAATTGGCATATAGGAAAAAGAGGCAAACCTTAGAAAATTCTAAGAAAATGCATCAGGCATACCTTACTCTAGAAAAACCTTAGAAACATACACATACACTAAAAACAAACACAAAAATAAAGGAAAAAACAAGAAGAAATATTGATCAGAAAAAAAATCTCTCTGGAAACAAAAACCATAGTCACCACCTATAACATCTCTTCCACTTTTTCCAATAGCTACTAGCCACCACTGCTCCCCTGTATTCTTCACACTGTTGCACCCTCGTGGCGATCCTCGATTGATTTCGGGGTATTTTGTTTTTTTATGAATAAGGGAGTCGTCACCTAATATTTTGGTCACTAGGAAACCTAACTGATCTTTCAGAGATTCTAAGGCAAGGGACTGGTTGCGTAAAAAGAAGATATTAGCACCCCTAGTACGCCCTACCTAAGGTAAGCTGCTTGGTATTTGGTTTGCCTTATAATTGCTATGGTGTTGGCGTTTTCTAATCCCATCAGTTTTTCTAGGTTTGATTCAAACTAAATTTATTAAGATAGAAATCTAAGGAGATTCCATGTGCTTTAAAAGCTCATTTTTCCCTTAGTATTTCAAGAGTTCGTGACTCGTAAATCGCAAGGAAGAGGGACAAAAATTTAGAAATCTAAGGAAATTCAGGGCACTTTAAAAGCTTATTTTTGCCTTAGTGTTTCATACTCTCACGGCTCGTAAACTGTGGAGTAAAAACTTGAAATGTCCTCGATTATAATCAATACTTCTTTCAAGGATGTGTGATGACTTATTATTCCTAAAACATTATTTTGGATATTTACCACTTAGGGTTTCTTTATCTAAATATTAAAAATGAATAATAACAAGTTATTCCCAATAATATTTTGGATATTCATCCGTTTGGGATTTCTTTATCCAAATATTAACGGTGAATAATAGATGAATTCCCCCCACAATAAGATTATTTATTTTTTTGGAATACTGGCCAATACCCTTTGGAGTTTTACAAACATGTTGTAAAATCCAGAAATGCAAGAAAATAAGTTTTGTTGTGTTTAAGAAATCCATGAGAAAACACATTTTCAAAACTTCCAATATTTTTTATATAAAAAAACATTCAAAACATGTTAGGGTATTGGCCGTATGCCACACACAAGAAAATATTTTTTTTACAACAAACATTCTAGTGCTTAAGCATAAATGATAAACCATGCTTGTACAGGGATGATGCATTCACACGCCAAGACACTATTCAAGAGGGAAAATGCATTTAAAAAGACCCGGCTATTGTTCAAATGAATTATATTTCACTTGAGCAGTACAAACACAAAGGAAAATCCATGCAAAGAGGTGAAGAGAACAGACCTGGAGGAAGACGAAGGAGCTGCAACGCTGTTGAAGGCTTGCTGGCTAGTTGATCAGTGTTGTCGTCTGTTCTAGCTCTTTCCCCCCTATTCTTTGTTCATCTCTTGAGTTTTAACCTTTGTAATCTTCGTCCCCCTCTCTCAACTGGTTATCTGCACTTTCTTCTCCCCTGTTCTGCAGATTTTATTTGCAGAAAATGGAGCAACCCAGAAGGCAGTCCCTGCTTCTTTTCTTGTTTCTCTTCTCTTTTTTCATCTTTTTTTTCTTCTCTCTTCTACTACCTGCTTCTCGATCTCACATTAACGCCATAAATGAAGGGAAGAAAGTCCCTCTATTCTCTGCGTTTTCTTTCTCTCCTACTGCCTACTTCTCTTGCGTTTTTTTTTCTTTCTTTTCTTTTTTTTTTTTCCTCCCTCCCTTAGCAAAAGAGGCTTATATAGCCTAACATGCAGCTCTATTTAGGAAATAAATATTACATTAATTCTAAGTTGCAATCTTGGATGAGAAAAAAATAGGAAACCAGAATATTTGGTTCTAATTCTGTGATCAGCAGTGATTTCTTTCCAACTTAGAGGATGGTGTGGCTCCTTTTCGTCCTTCCATAGCTGGGACCATGAGGTATCAACTATTTCCTTTGAAATGAGGCAAAAAAAACATGGTTTGCAGATAAAAGAAAAGAAGATAACCGGGGTAGCTGTGCAGAGAAAAAAGAAAGAATTACAGACAGGGAGGCATTGTTTTTGTTTTCTGATTTACATAAAAATTGGTTGATTAATTGTTGATAAGAATTCTAATTTTTTGATTGATGGTTGATTTTATCATTCTTTACTAATTGATTGTCAATTCTAGCTTTCTTTATTAATTTACTAAGTAAATAACTATTGTTTTTAATCACATGACATGTGAATGATTTATTCTTAGTACAAACATGAAATTAATGATATTAAACTTCTTTTCATTCAATTAGTGAAATGCAAGGATTATCTCGCATAACCAACATGTTTGATGGATGCGTATTATAAGTAATAATAAAAGATTTTAAGGTTTGTAAAGTGAAATCCATTATTCCCTTACACTCATGCACACTATGGACATCACTTAAGAAGAATACTGATTTTAAACAATTTTTGTCCCTAAAGCTTTTATATATACCAATCAGATGTCTTCACAATTTATTTATTTTGTTTATTTTTATATAAAATTATTCTTGAATAAAATTATTAAAATGATAGAAAATGATTTTAGTGCCTTAGTTTTCATATAAGAGTAAAGCATTTTTCTGGAAAAATTAACGTTCACTTTATAAATAATTATATGTAAAATTATTTTTTTTTATTTTTTCATACAATTGCATTAAAATAATCAAGACATTTTTTTCGTTTGCTTTTGAGGTATTAATAAGGTTTTTATATGAAATAATAAGCTTTAGATAAAGAAAGTATTATTTGTCAATAAAAATGAATTTGTAATGAAAAAGGAGTCTTCTCTATATAAATAATTTTTTCCTCGTAAATTTATATCATTTCAATTCTTTTGAATTTCTACTTAAATGGCTTTGAATTTTTATTCAAAAAACCATTATATTGATGAAAAGGTCTGGATATTTGAAAAACAATAAAGAAATGTATAAATAAAAAGAAAGTGATTTGACTAGATAAATATATTCTTACTCTAAAATTTAAATAATTAAAATCATTTCAATATTTTATTTTAATAGTCATAAATTAAATAAATTTTTTTTTCAAAATCATTTTTGTAAGTAAAAAAAAAAAAACTAAGAGTGCTTAGTCTTTTGCTATTCACCCAGATTTAATACTATGCAGATTAGAACAATGTAATAGTCATTTTCTTCTTTCAAGAAAATTCATTGAATTGATTAATATAGTTTTTTCCACATGATTCATTAATTATTATCAGAATCACAAGGAATAAATCAGTCTTTTAACATTTTTAATCACAGTGTAATGAATAGATTACATGTAAAAGCATAAAAAATATTAAAGGGCTTCTTTGAATTTTTAAAACACTGACTAATTTATCTTTAGAAGAAAAAAACATAACTAATGTCGAAGGTTTTTTTATATTTTTATTCTTTTTTTTTATATATATATAATCAAGTTGACTAAGGGTTGGAGTGTGTGACGTCCATGCCAGTGTGTTGAATATGCTGACACTCTTCAAGTGGCGCGTGCAACGTCTTCCAGTTGCCAAACCGCTGACTTCCACAGTGGCATTAAGAGCAATGCACCAAGCTCTTCTAGGTGTTAGATGTGTGTCGGCAGATAATTGACGATGTGGCTCTAATGAATTATTTTCTTCTCCTTTTTTTCTCTCACATCGCCTAAAATTTCATGCCTGTCCTTCCAAAAATTAAAGGTGTCCCATCAATTTGTATTGTATCAATTTTAGACTTTATTTTTTTCTCTACTGCTATTTGTTTTGCTTTTAATGCCTTTTGAATTTGATTTTTTTTTCAATTCCGTCTTTTAGCATTTAATTTCATTTAGTTTTTGTTATCCAATTGGGTCCTCATTCTTTTGATTTCTATTTTTTTATTTTCTTGATTTATTTAATTTTGAATTTTTTCCCTCATTACTTTATTTCATTTAATTTTTTATATTAGGTTTGGTTCTCATTCTTTTTATTGTTATTTATTTTATCCTTTTTTATTGATTTTTTTTCCATTTCATCCATTGATATTTGGAAGATTAAGAATTTTACTTAATGATTTTTTCATATTTGGATTCTACACGGGTCATGGGTTTCAAAAATTAGCCAGATTTAACTTTGGTTTTTTAGGTCATTTTTTAAAATTTAAGTTTTTTTTTTCAATTTTATCATTTGACATTAAGTTATTGGACCTTAAGTTTTATATTTTTTTTCTTTCATTTCTATGAAATTATCTTAATCTCATGTCTCGGCGTAGGTTAGTCGAATTAACTCGAATTTTTTTGAATATATTTTTGAATTTTTTTTTAGTTTTATCTTTTATCATTTAGTTTGCTTGAAAATTAACCTTTATTGTTTTATTTTCAATTGCTTTTGTATGAAGTTATATTGATCTCACGACTAGACCATAAACTTGACATTCGGACTTGAGTTAGAACTTTTTTTAATCTTTTTTTTTTCATTTCATCCTTCTAATTTACTAGTAAATGAGTTTTATTTTTTTTTTAATTTTTCTCTTTATAAAGTTATCATATTCTTATTTTTTTTGTTTTATTATCAAATATAATTATTATAACCTTTTAAGAATATTTAGAAAATATATTTCCATAATATTGACAAGTTTTTTTTTTTCTAATTAGTTATCATATTTTTATTGGTGTTAATTTTTTTAAAATTATATTATTAAATAAGCTAAATTTATTCAAATAAGTAACCCAATCTCGTAAACTCTATCATCGTTTATATAT
>Ga0325414_1006141_pt1 | contig 12718 bp, 8 predicted proteins | sample PopdelMetagenome_8_FD_206183 | JGI IMG/M metagenome (GOLD analysis project Ga0325414, IMG submission 206183) | Populus deltoides microbial communities from Bellville, Georgia, United States - Leaf-PdKOR-R3 | ecosystem: Host-associated > Plants > Phyllosphere > Phylloplane/Leaf | place: USA... | reverse complement strand
GTGTTCATGTCATCAATGAAGCAAGAGTACCAAAGAGCGATATTGACCGATAAAAAGAAATATGGTGGAACAAATTTCACGATTAGAAAATTAGAAAATATTTGATGTTGTTTATCGATAAAAATGACAAAGAAAAAATTTAAAAAAAAAACTAAAATATAAATAGAAAATATTTGTTGTTGTTTACTGATGAAAATGACAAAAAAAAATTAAATTGATAATTTTCAATTAAAACAATAATATATATATATATATATATATATATATATATATCATCATCATCATCATCATCATCAACATTGCTTATCTATCTAAGTATATGATATAATTACCAATGAAAATTTCATTGATGATTTTAAAAATCAACAAGTTTCTCTCCTCTTCCTATTTATTCTTTATTTTTTGATATCCCCTCCTTGTAAATTTGGTGCTGACAAAACCTTTCATCTTCCCGTCTCTGGTTTGATTTCTTGTTCAATAACCTTAGATTTGATTTTAGTAGTATTAGTTTATGTAAGTGTTAATTTTATAGGATTTCGGTTTCTGAAAAAAATTATACCTTATTCTTTATTTCTTAACAATCATGAATTTGGGTTTGATCCCACTGTTTAATTAATGCATCATATCTTTATATTGAGTTGAATTCGGTGGGGGTCAAAGGTTACTTGCCCCCCTCCATAGGACTTCATGAACGAGACCCAACTACCTAGCTCCCATGTCTTTTTCTAATTTGTGCAGAATTTGTCTTCTATGATGGGGGAGCAGAGCATATAAAGGAGATAAATATCCATTATCAATTTTTTAAAGGATAACAGTTCTTCTCATTGACAAAGAATGGAACATTTTAGGAATTTAGGGCTACTGTTTTTTTCAAGAAGAATATCAAAATAATTTATGGTTCCAGAAGAAATGCTTGGTTTTGTTAATTAGTCTTGCTAAAAAAACTTTATAGTAATAAGCTAATGTTGGGCCATCTTGTATGGATTATAATATGTGTTAAAGCAAGAATTTGCATGATTTCTTTATGCTTTATAATTTGGTTTATCTTTGAATTGTGTCCATTATTTTCTTTAGGTACCATGTATATAAGAAGAAACAAATCCAAGTCTAACAAAAATGTTACCGCTTCATCAAGTAGTAGTGTCAGTGATTGTGTTGTAAATCTTGGTGATGATAATGAAAAGATCTAATGTAAAAGTTATAAACCAAGGCTCAACCATTAAGTACAATAGAGCATGCATCCTTTTTTTGATAGAACCCATTTCAAGCAAAAATATAGCAAAATGAAAGGGCGACTTGTTTATATAATTAATGTTTTATGTCATTATATTATTTATTTGTTTTGAGTTATTTTAAGTTTTATAATAACATGAAAATGACTTGCTTAAATTGATTTTTAGATGTACCAATATTAAAGTTACTCATTCCATAACATCTACAATGAAGTGGTCATTTAAAGAACCATTGTTTCAATGAAGTTAACTTCATCACCATCCTGAATGAATGTATATGATAGATACTTGGTGAAGAAAGTTTAAGGTTAGATAAATAATTTCTAATTTGAGTTACTAGTATTTTAAAATTTTGAAAACTAATTAATGTATGAAATCAATTAAGAAAATATTTTGATAGGACGAGAGCAACAAGGCTCTTTTCAGGAGAGTGTGAGGAATTCACAATGCAACTAAATAAATTAAATCAATTAATGTGATTTTTGGTACAATGCCCACAAACAAGCAATTAGAATGGCTGGCTCAAATGACATAGATAAATGTAAAAGCTATAAACCAAGGTGTTGTCACAAAGAGTAATTAGGAAATGTATCAAAAATTTATGGCTTCATAAAGTTTTACAAACACTCACGATCCTGTACATAAAATAAAAATAAAAAAAACACATGGTTCGATGAGTAAGCACACCAAATGAGTGATTCCATTTATCAACCATGTAAAGCTCCTAGTAACAACTTGTTGTTATATGTTTTTTTTTCCTTTGAAGTTTTAATTATGTGTTTATTTGTGATACTTTTAAAAACTATTTACCTTGCAAGAAAAACAACTTGAGTGAGAATAGACTATAATGAAGTTATATGAGGAAACTAATATAAAGAAGGGGGATGTCAATATATGAGGAAATTTAATTCTTATGTGTTCATTGTAAGTTTTTCTTATATAATTACTATTAGTTTAATATTATTTATTTGCATCATTAATCTAAAATATCCTTACCTAATTTAGGAATTTGGCTTCTTTTTTTTTTAGTTCTGTAGAAGACATATAACACTAGCATGGTTGTGAAATTTAGCAAATATACTTCCACCCATTCTTCTTATGATCCTTAAATGTTGTTAAAGGCTGCTGCAAGTAATGAATCCTATAAGAATTAAATTTATGGCTTGCCTATGGTATCAACCCGAGAATTGAGGATAGACGACACTATTTTAACTGTAATCACACCAAATTCCAACCCAAGTTATACATTGAAGAACTTTGATGAGATTGTTCATAAAGGGCCAAGGAACAACTTTCTATTAAGATGTTGAATATAAGAACAAAAATTAGAGCTAAACTCCAATGAGAAAATAGAATTTTTTAGGCTCGAATAAATGTAGTTATGGGTATACCTTTTCCCTCTTTGTCCTAGATCTTATGGTTCATGATCTTTTTTGTCACTTTCATCTCCACCTTTTTAAGAATTTGAATGTTGTTTATATCTATATTTGTTTAAAAATATTTGTGTATGGATGAAATTTTATTTATCTCGTTATTGTGCTCTATTTAAATGAATTATAAAATTTATATATGTCATTTTTTGGAGATGTGTTTTTGTTATGATCGTGGTTTATTATAAACTATCTAATTGTTGTAGTTGGGATCATAAGAAAAAAAAAATTATCAAAAATGCTGATGGAATTGTATTGGTGTTTTTGTTGGTATTTCATATAAAATTTCATGTACATTCTGAAATTTTTTATAAACCTTACATAATGGATAGCAATTTACTGACAGAAACAGGTAAAAAAATTTATTAGGAATATAAACGGTGATGAAATTGCCGACAACATATTCTATCAGTAATTTTGTTGAAATTGAAAAATGAGGATTGAATGGCCGATAGATTGAAAGCCCGATGAGATACTTTTCGACAATGGTGTTCCGTTATCGATTCCTTCAACATTTCTCAATGCTGACAAAATTTTCAGAATACAAGGATGAAATACTCTGTCATATTTTTAAATTTTGCGGTAGTGATTACTTAGGATAATCCTATTTATGGTCCTAGTACTAAGCAGTCAGTACTCTAATCAATGGAGGAGTATGATTAGGCACTTCGATAAAAGAGAGGCGTCTAGCTAGCACCTAGCATGGGGTCTGTGATCGGGAAGAAACAGACCGGCAAGACTTTATTTCCTCCAAAATGACATTCAAGTGATATGCACAACAACATAAAAAAAGAGCAAAATGGAGAAGAAACTTGGATGGATGGATTCACTAGCTAGGTGGAGGGGATTATTTCTTAGCACGCTTGCCCAGAGGAATGTTTTTGGGGGTCCCTCTCAAGACCAAATTGAGAGGTGAGCTTGTTATATTTTCCAAGTCTGTGAATATTAAAACAACAAATAACATGCAGTAATGATCGTTTGATGGATTTGGGGCCAGCCGCTATATCGAGTGGGTGACTGAAAATTATATTAGGTAAGCTTTTAGTTGGGGCAGGTAAATTAATTTGTTTCAAAGTACAATTTGTTTAGATGCCATGTTTAATTTATTACGATTGCACTTTCAAAAGAGATTTAGACAGTAAGAAGCTAATCCTAAAGGTGGGACATGTCAAGTAGTTCTTCTTTGGCTTCTGTGTTAGCTAGCTTGTTCCATGAAGTGCATTTCATGGTTGGAAGAATCCCGTCGACTCCAATGGATAACAAGTCAGACCTGACATACAAGAAGACTGGTTTTGACATAGAAAGAGATGGGAAAAAGTTGGAGACAGTTGGGGTCACACAGAAGCACTAACCAGCCTAGCTCGCAACCAAGTTGATATGTAACTGATAGAATATTTTTTTTCCTTGAAACTTCTTCCAAATCCCAGTCTCATTGCATACATTGAAAGCTTAACTGAACCAACTCTGGACACTCAATACAATAATACTGCAGGTGCAAATCCTGATAGAAGACTTTATGAATACAAGTCTTACTGCCATGAGAAAACCCAGACTCATATTCAAATCTTCTTCTATCTTGAAAACATTATACGAGTAAGAACCCTTTTTGAAGCCAAAAACCAAATGAGCTTCAAAATTTTTACACTGCTCAAAAGAGTGAAGAGCGGAATACAAAGCAAAGCAAAAAAAGAAACCATATGTGTCCTATATATGTTAGTCATGAACAGCTTTCAACATGTGACCCAATACCATGTGAAAAGGAGTGAAAAGAAAGAATGATATAGTTGTTTCTTGGGCTCCTTGTCTCTTTCTTCTCTCTTTTACCATGATCCTCCACCAAACATTCCGTTCCAGTATCCAGAACTTGAAGTCCCTTGTCCCTTGTTTTGATCAACTTCATTTGTGCTTGAAAGCTGTTTCAGTTCACCAAAAGGAAATAAAAGCCTTCCATTATGTTCTTGAACTCCATATCTACTTCCAAGCCCATCAAGAGAAAAACTCAGAGTTGGTTTCAATTCTTGCAAAGGGAATCCACCCGAAGAATAAAGTGTATTTGAATCCGGCATCGGTGTTGGGATAAAAGAATTCAAACCCCTAGAAGCAATTCCACTCCTTAGTAGCTCCAGAGCTGAAATAGGAGATGAAGAATAGGGAGAATAATAAGAGTTATGTTGATTGTGGTTGTTGTTTTCAGTTTTGGCCACTTCAGTATAATGAGATATACCTTGACTATCCTGCATAGCTGGGAATGCCAGATTAAGGTCCTGACCTTCATGGGCACTCTTAGGATTCTGAGAAGAGAAGTGTGAGAGGTTTGGTGGGTTGAGATCGGGGAGCTTCGACGGAGCTGCAGATGCTGCTACTGATGATGATGATGTAGATCTCTTGTTCTTTCTTGAACCTCCTCCAACAGGAACGTTTCTAAGAGATCCTCCTTCAGTCCAGTACCTTCTGCAAGTCTTGCAAAAATATCTTGGTTGTGTGAGACTGTAGTTGTTATAGTAACAAAACTTGGTATTGGTTGAGTTACATCTTGGACAGTTCAACTGCTCTTGAGGCCTTGCTTTTCTCTCTAACACAGGCCTTCCACATGTATTTGATGTCATCTCTTCCATGGGTCTTGCCAGTTTAATATCCTGCAAACCCTAGAGTACTGAGATGATGAAGGAGATCCATAGCGATATTGTACGAAGTAATCAAACCATGCAATCTTGAAACCTTATTAAGAGATGGCTGATGGGATAACAATTAGTAGATCAAACAAAATAAAAACGCATAAGGTTTCTTTGTCTGAAGAATTACATGAAAGAGGAAATTAATTAACTCCATGAAGGAAAAGCAGAAATGAAATTAAAGAGGGAAAAAAAAAAACCCTAAAAGAACAAATGATAATAGCAAATCATGCCTTTTCCCTTTCCTTTATAAGTTATCACATGAGCAAAAAAGTGAAGAAAGAAAAAGTTGAATGCTTTCATGCATGGTTCAAAGAAGAAATTAAACTTTACCTTTCCATAAAGAAAATTCAAATAGAAGGGACCTGCACTGTGCATGAAGATGATCTCAAGGACAAACAAAAAGAGAAAACAGACAAACAACAAATAATATTCGATCTCTCAAAACAAACTACTGGAACTTGGTCGATCATATATAACCTTAAAATCCCTAAACCAGAGAAACTCATAATTGTACAAAGAAGATTTTATATAATACTTGGCAAAACAAATATATATCTACCCACCCGTGGCCATGAAGCAGCATCCATAAATTCAGAAGAAAAGGGGAAAGAAAAGCAACTGATGACTTCAGAGAGAGAGGGGGGGAAAGGGAAAGAAGGATCGTGTTCACCTCCTTTGTCCGCAGCTGTTCTTAGTGCAAGAAAGAATGTTTTAGATTGTTTGTATGCTGGCTTTATGTGCGAGTTCACTTTATGAAGATGGAAAGAGGGTGAAAAAAAACACAAAGCAAGAGAGAGGGGCGTTAATTTGTTTTGACTACACCACACGCATAACAGGAAGGGGAAGGGAGTAGTATTAATCGCATTTTTTTAGTTGGCAGCGCTGGTTCAATCTTATGTGAGAATTCTTTGTCAGATCTTCGTTCAACAGTGGATTGTCCATTTGTTTATTCATCGTGGGTGGAATTATGAGTGTATGTACTGTGGGTGGGTTCAACTTTTTGACCTTATAATGTACAAGTCCTTTGATTCTTATTCAATCTCTTGTTACCCTCCCCTGTTGTTTTCCTTTTAGTGCATGTTTTCTTTTGGACCACTCATGAACAAAGGTTGGGTTCTGTTTGGTTTATCAAAAAGATAGGATTGTCGATTACTTTAACATCCTCTCCTGCATTTTGTCAAAAGATCCTTTCTCACAGATTGGCACCTTTTTCATGCTTTCGGAGGCAACTTCCTATTCACCCTATATATATATATATATATATATTCTTTGCTTGCAGATTAATTAAGCTAATTAAGCTCACACCAGTCCATCTGGTATACGTTGCGTTTCTAAATTGTCATTTTTATTTATTTATTTTCAACCTCCATAAAGCAATATAATGAACCAGCCTTAGTTTTCGCACAATTCGTCCCATCTTCACATCCATTGATCAGAACTCAATCTTCATTTACATTAAGCTCCTTTTAAATAGGTATAATAACGGCACAGCAGTCCCAGTATTAATGTTGATTAATCTTGTTGCAAGCGCTTAAGCTCAATCCTTTCAGAAACAGAACCCATTAAAATCAGATTGGATTCAAGCCTGTTTTGAACAGAATGTAGAGGTTCGTCATGTGGTCTCAATTTGAAAATTGACAGTACAATTTCTGAGAGAAAATATTTTAAGACGGCTCAGATATTACGCGTCGCGGAGTCAAAATCTTCAAACCTTGTACTGAATTAAGGATCTATTGTTTACTTACCAGCTTCGCCTGTATTTCTTTGTTAGTGTAATAAATTAGTTTATATTAAGGGGCCGGATTGTAAGGAAAGCTCTACATTCAGAAATGAAAATGGAAGGTTCATGGAGAGAGTGGGGAGCCGACAAAAGCAAGATGGTGGGGGCCCAAATAATGCGCGGTAGAATGGAAGGGAAATTCCTTTGTTGGATGTCTTTATAGGGATGCTGACAGCTATGGCTTCGAATTCTTCGAAATAGCCAAGGAACCGAATCTTACTCGCAGTTTCAGTTGGATTATTGATTGCTTGTTCTCCTACGCTGCTGCCTTCTCCGATTTAAGAAGCTGCGTGCATAGCCTGATTGATATCACCATACCATGATATTAATATATTTTCCACCAAACACAAAATGGTGGCGAAAGATGCTTAATGTTACCATAAAATGCGTTGATCAATGAACATCATCATCATCATCATATCTAAGATTTGGCAAAATTACATGCAGTGTGAGACCTCTCCAAATTTTGCGAACATCGATCTTATGCTTGTTCGATCATCTGTTGGGCTGGAGTTCGTGGGCTATGGACCCATAACGCACTTGTGGCCCACTGTAGATGGCACGGCGGAGCCTAATTTCAAGCTAATTTTGGAATCCCTGATCGTGTCTGGAGGTTGAGTTTAGAAGCTCTTATTATAGAAAAAAAACTGATTGCAGGAACGGTAGGTTTTTTTATTTTCCCCCCTCAGGTGTTGCACGGGAGAGAGAAATGTAGAAAAAACTAATTGCCATAGAAGAATTACTGTACATCCTACTATGACCAGGAACAGTAGTTATTTTTCATCGGTGTTGCTCACAAATTAATGGAGAGAAAGAAAAGGGAGATAACGAAAAAATGGCAGCCGGAGCCAAGTCATTGACTCACTGATAACACGCGCTGTACTAGGAGAGAAAACTCGTTATAATAATTCTAAAATCATCCAAGAAAACCTTGAATAGAACTCGGTGAAGCCCCATGCGGTTAGGCTATCTCATATGCTGGCGTATGCAATGATAAATTCTTTGATAATTTCTTTATTATAGTCCATGATTCTTAGATAATTCTTCAAATTATTTCTGAAAAATCTTATCTCATATGAGCCCAACAAAGACCCAATTAGGTAGAAAAGAAGGAGAAAATGAATGGGACAGAGTTAATTCATTTTGGTTATATCATTACCCTCCGGCCAATATCTCTTAACAAGTTAACTCATGTTAATTAAGATTGATCTAATATTTCATTGTTTTTTTGTTTCAATCTCTAAACATTTATTATTATTATTATTATTTGGTGTTTCATCTGATCATGTTAGCCAAGGTTACTAGATTTATTTAGGGACCTAAAATAGGTTTTCGAACGGACAGCCAGGCGCGTTCGCCGTGACCCCTAAAACTTCCGGTAACACATGTATAATAAATATATATATTGAACTTCAAGGTTGGTCTCAGGGTCCCTGTTAAACAGGAAAAAGACTCCTTTGTTATGGACAAAAACGTCTCATCGGGTATTAATTCTACTTAGGTGTTACAAGGTCTATAATACTCTCGTGCAAATACCATTCAGCTCATGCCACCTTGCATCCAATTTAAGTCAAATTTAACGTTTATGTGCGTTGAAATTGCTTTACTTTTCACTTTCAGTAGTGTCCTTTGTTTTCAATAGATTTTGGGACGTAGTGATGAGCGAAAGTTCTTCACATGTTCCTTCTTAATCCCGATTCTTTTGAAAAGAAGTATATATTTTCTTTGACAGTTTATTAAAGCACAATTTAGCATCATCATTTTACATGAATAAAAGGGAGAATCGAGAGGGGTAATTAATGCTGTATATATAAATCTCAAAACGACGGCACTACATCAATGAAGCATAAATCATATATGATGGTCAACATCTCTTTCTCTTCTTTTTTTCAAAAATGAAATGATTGCTACAGCGGAACTTGTTATGAACAAGAATGACCGAAGCAAGTCATGTGCTAGATCTCATTCTTGCTTTTGCTTTAACAGGAACCAAATCATGAAAATCCGATTTTAGCCCGTCACAAATTGACCTGCCGCAAGGCACACGAAGGAGTTCTTATTTGACGACAAAAGACCAAGACCTCTTCTGGTAACGGGAAAAACCTGAAGCTGGTGGATTACTCGTCAATTTCCTCCCGCTTAGTACAAGCAAGCCTGCATCTTGGTCTTCTTCTGTTGCAATCACGCCCGCAGACTTCCCAATAAAGGACAATAATGATGAGGTGATCGGGTAGAAAGTGCGGTAGGGTTCATCGGTCTCGGAATCCGGCCCGGTTCTCATTAGGCAGGCCTGGGTGAGAGATTCCAGCCCACTAAATCAAATGCTAACTTCACATGTTTATGGGCCAGCATTTGATGTATATCCCCAGCTCATGTCAGTGGCCCAACGAAAGAAAGGTTGCTTCCTCTTGCAAGGCCCGAAAATAGCCCAATAAAAAAAACCTCCTTTTCTAAGAGCTGGATCGAATAGAAACCCATGCTAGGAGGATAGAGTAGATATAAGGGTTTATGGGATTAACATTTAACTTTCTTGCATATTATTTATTTATTATATTTAAATTTAATATTTGTTAAAGCGTTATGTGTCTCATTATTATAAATATTTTTTTATACATCTATAAAACATATTTAAACTTTATATATACTTCAACCATTCTTTTATATCCTTATCCTTAATCACTTAACACTTCATCTATTAACATTTAATCTTTATTTTCTAATTCAGAAGGAAACACAACCTTAAATCTTCTTCTTCTTTTAAAAAATATTTTCTGTTCAAACTTTTCACCTCGTATCCAGATCAATATCAACCTTAATTACTATAAAGATGAGAGTCAAAAGAGAATTAATAGTTCTAATATATATACATATCTTAATTTTAACATAAAACACACAAATATATATAATATTTATAATGGTATAATATATATATACACACTATTTTGTTTTTTATTGAATAATAGATAATAATTAGATGATGAATACCTACATAAATATTTATAAATATCTAAATTTTTTATGTAATAAGTAAGTAATGAATAGGGTTTGAATATTACTAAATGAGTTTTTTTTAATTGACACACTTATATATAAGAAGGTTTTAGATGAAAGACGTAATTCAAATTTTTTTTAGAAAAATAGCATAGTTTAACCTGACCACCATTCGAAATCGTGTTTTTAAAAACTGCTAGTCTGAATGAAGGTTTTAATATAACTCCTCATTTGCGCCGAGAATTATCATCTGCAGATTCTTTACGATCTGGTGCAAATGGCCATGGCACCTCTTCTGTCCAAAATATAGATCAACCTTCTTTATAGTCATGCTGCTGCTCTTGGTGCCTCCTTGTCTAGGAGTACGACTCCTGATCCTCAACACGTTGCCAGGGCCCTTAGTCCATGTCCTACACCCATTGGACAAGGGAGAGTTAGCACATCTGAAAAGAGAGGCAATGCTAGTTCAAACTCATTCATTGGTGTCTCATCTGGTACTATCAGGGAGCCCTCAGAGATGGTAGCCGCGTTTTCTGGCATGAACTTGGCAACAAATGGCGGAGCAGATGAAGAAAGCCATTTTCCATCGCAGGTTGAACAGGATGTTGACAGCCATCAGAATTATCTCTTTGGTCTCCAAGGCGGTCGGAATCATCTGAAGCAAAACACATACATGAAGAACTCTGAATCTGGGCATTTCATGTCTTCTGTTCCTCCATCTGCGATTTTATCAGTTAAGGGAAAATATACTATTTTTCCAATATTTTTCTATCATATGTTTTATACTCAAATCTCTTGTCAAAATGTGCTTGTTTAGTAATTAAAAAAAAAAAAAACACCCTTAAGAAATCTGATACACGTGTAACCATAATCATCCCCGGCAACATTCTGTGGATTTTTTTAAAAAAAGAAATGAGAAAATCGAGACGCTTTGAAGTTAGTAAATTGAAGGTGTAAGTTCCATAGCCGACATCAGACGGTAGATTAGGATTTTTTGGAGGTTATTGAGGCCCTACTAATAGAAGATAGCTTTAAATCTTAACCCACTTTCTGCAACATAATAATAATGCTCATCAAAGCGAGCGAGTGACTTCGATATCATCACATGATAGTCTTTTATTTATCATGGACCAAATACTTTAGCTTTTTTTTTAACCCATTGTCAACATCCCAATCATCACAGCCCATCTCGGAAGGCACAAGTTTCTGCTTAGGCTCGCCTTTTATTTATTTAAATATCTGATTTACTTAAATACGATCCCAAAGTTTGTATCCTCCAATCCAATCCAATCTAATGAATCTCCATGTCTAAATTTATATATAAATAATTAAATTTTTTTTATATTTACACTTTTTACCATATATACCTTAAGAAATAATAGGATTAGCTTGATTAAGTTTATATATAAATTTATTTGCTTATTATTGTTCAAATAGAACTTGAAATCAAACTTAAGGGTTGCCGTACTCGATTTTTTTGAAAAAATTTAGCATATTGATTAAAATATTTAATTATTAAAAAAATATTTATAAAAATATCACGATTGATTAAGATTGTACATGTCTCGTATGCGTAACCAAATTCGAAAACCACACTTGAGAAGTACATTCTTTTTGTCACAAATAAGGTTTTCAAACTACAAGACAAGAAAAAAACTTTTTCAACAAACTGCACTTCTCAACTACGGTTTGTTTAGTAATGTACGTGAGACTTGCGTGTTTCCATGAACGACATTATTCTTACAAATAAGTTAGAACTGTGAGGAAGGGCGATTCAGGAAGAGGAAGAAGGCTGACCGAGAGAGGAGGAAAAAAAAAACAGGGAGGAAGGGGTTGAAAAAAAAACATAGAAAGAGAGGTACAAGTGTGTGAGTGCATTAATGTTGTCTGAAAATTAGATGATTAAACAAAAAAGCATATATGTTAGTTTATAAGCAAACAATATAAAAGATCATTGTAAACTAGCAATCATAATAAAACATTAATATGCATGCTAGGAAAATACTAAATCATGCATAAGAGATTAAAATTAACACATACTAAAGCATATATTGAAATATATTTAAACTAAAAGCATATGAAGTACTTGTTGAAGCTTTTAGAAAATTATCAAGCTGAAAGTTTTGTTATTGTCAAGGATAAATCTTTTATCTTTAAGGCATAATGACTAATTTCAATAAATCTCTCAAAATTCTAATTACATGTTCTTATCTAGGAGCCTTATTTAGATGCACTGCTAAACAAAGTCCAATAAACTTAAAGAATTATTACTCAGTAATCTCTCTACAAGTTTGAACTAATGTTCTAGATTAGGAGGAAAAAAGAGAGCAAAATCAGAGCTAAAAATTGAAAGTAATATAATAAAAAAATAGGGTAAAAAAGAGTCACAAATTCTTATGATAGTGAGATTAGTTTCTCTCTCTTGTCTTGGAGTTTTTTTAGCCATGAAAAGAATTTTTGGTGGAAGGTGTGAATTAGGAATTAATTAGCTTTTTGTTCAATTTTACATAAATAAAACTACTAATGAAGTCGTGAAAAAACTTTACACATAAATTAGTTTTTTCATGGGCTATGATCTAGAGCCTAGTTTTGAAATATAGGCTTCGTACC
>Ga0325414_1006140_pt1 | contig 12720 bp, 10 predicted proteins | sample PopdelMetagenome_8_FD_206183 | JGI IMG/M metagenome (GOLD analysis project Ga0325414, IMG submission 206183) | Populus deltoides microbial communities from Bellville, Georgia, United States - Leaf-PdKOR-R3 | ecosystem: Host-associated > Plants > Phyllosphere > Phylloplane/Leaf | place: USA... | reverse complement strand
TTTTTTTTTATTTTTAATTATTATTTTTGGGATTTTTGGATTTTTTTAATATGTTGATGTAAAAAAAATTTAAAAATAAAAAAATATTATTTAATATATTTCTAATTATTTTAAAAAATAATTATCATCACAGCATCAAATACTATCTTAGTAGTAATAACTAACGAGACACACCTGTGACTTATACAATTATAAGGATTAAACTAGCTACTAGTTACTTAAATAGGGACTACTTCATTGATTTATTCGGAATTTTTAACAGATTAATTAATAAGAAATATTATTGAAAATTACCACATTCCTCTCTAGAAAAATGGTCTGTCGTTTGAGGAGCATCTTGACTTCATTCAAACTAGTACACAGTTTTTATTTTATTTTATGCTGAAGTCGGGAGTTATTAATTCTTCGCTCTAGTTTTCGAATTTTGAAGCAAGTTCAAACCATGCCCATTTGAACTGAGCATTGATTTAATTAATGTTTAATACAATATGTTTTGCAGTTGAATGGCTAGAATATATTTAAAGCTCATAGAAACACGATGAAAACTGCGAGTCGAGTTAAAAAAAAAAACATTATAAACATAAAAATAATGTTTCATTGGCTTGGAAGGCAACAAACAACAGACACTAAGTGTGTGTTTGGTATTGCGGTAGCTGTTCTGGTTGTGGTTTGAAAAAAAATTATTTTATAAAATATACTTTTAGTTGAGGTTAGTTTGAAAAAATAGATGTTTGGTTAAAACTGTAATTGGAATTGAGATTGAACAAAAAATAGTTTAATGTATTTGGTTAAGAATACTTTTGGAATTGAGGTTATAAAATAATTTAAAAAATTATATTAACATTGATGGTTTTTAATTTAAATATTATAGATTTAATTATTGCTATTACATCATAAAATAAATAATACTTTATATAAAATATTTTTTATTATTCCATTATAATATCTACAATTTCATCATGTATAAAATACATCTGACAAGGACTACAGTTTTTTTAGTTTCTTAAGCATGCAACAATATCAAGTAAAATATAATCAGGAACAAAATTGGAATTGCGATCACATTTTGTAAATGCTACATCATCAAGCGATCTTTGTTTAATTTATGTAGTTTCATTAAATAATGTTAAACACTAGTTTTTTGAATAAAATAAAAAAATAAAAAATAATTTTTATTTTTTATTTTACTAGATCAAACCTGCTTAAATACATTTTAAATTTTGGACTGAAACCAGTTCGACGGAAATAGTGTAGCACGCGAAAACAGTGCAGCAAGCTGCACTATTCATGCTAATTAATTAGTAGGATGTGCGCATGCAGCAGAAAGGCAGGAACGCGACGAGAGAAGCAGATAATTTCTGCTTCAACAAAACAACGTTTTTGATGCAGTTAATAGTAGGGCTCACGTACAAAAATCACGGTTGATTTCATAACCAAACACTATATTCTCACTATTACATAACAAACGCAGGTGTAAACGCTTAGACAAACGGACCCTAAAACACATTAAAATACTTGTTGGAGTGTTGTAATGAATTTGCACCCTCCCAAAATATTGGACAAGGTTTTATATTCAAAAATAAATTGTCAGATTCCATTATATATATATATATATATATATAAAGAAGCTATTGGTTCGGCCCTTGATTCCATTATGCCAAAACTTAAGAAACTCTGTCGTTTAACTAATATATTCCAAAGAACTTGTGTTGTTTTGATTGAATTATGCCACTTGATTTGTAACTTTGGTTAACAAAATCATTATGACCTAATTCTGAAGGGTGTAGTTCGATTGGTTAGATTTTAAGTTTGTTCCCTAAAGTTTACTAGTTCGAGTTCTATAAACTTCAGGGTCACTGGAGACTTACATGGTCATTAACTTCAAGGTTCGTAGGATTAGTTGAGGTGCACACAAACTGATCCAGATATCTATATTAATAATAAAAAAAATCATCATGATCCTGAGCGGAGAATCCATGGCTAATTTATAGATAGGGCACGACAACAAATTTTATTCATTCTGTTATGCATATGGAAAGTATTGTTATAGTGTTGTAGCGATTATGGTTTAGAGTGTTTTTTGCTCAGAAATATATTAAAATAATATTTATTTTATTTTTTAAAAATTATTTTTGATATCAGCACATTAAAAAGATATAAAAACATAAAAAAATAAAATAAAAATTAAACTTTTTTAAAAAATACAATTTCAATCACGTTACTAAACATTGTCTTAATCATGTTTATCTGATCCTGGCACGAAGGAAGGAGTTCATAGCTGTAAAATCCAAACTATCTAGACTGTTATCTGACAGCTAAAAATTGGTATCCATGATGAAAATCAAGGTGAATCCAGTTTGGTATCGTCTTGCAAGCAGATTCTCATATTTTGTGCCACATAAAGGGGAAGAAAACATATGACTGGGACGTCATATAAATCAATAGCCTTTGATGATAAGCAAATGTATATATCTACATATAAATAAATATTAACCTGGCCCGGATTATTTTTATAAAAAAATAAAAAAAATAACGTTGTTTTTTTAAAAAAAAAAACTAAATTGACATGGTGATTTGATAATTCAATGTTCTTGAATCCTTCATGGATTAAACCTCAAAGTGGTTTAACTAACTAACATTTACAGTATATTTTAGATTAATTAATAACCTTGATTAAATAATATTTTTATTTGATACCCAACATATAATATTCTGTTTAATTAATAAATCTTCACGTTGAACTTTACATGCATAAACGTGGATGCTAACAGAAATAAATAAATAAAACCGAATACAATTTTACTAGAAAGACTTGACAGACAAAGCGAAGGTGTCTTCCAAAATCCATCTTGTCCGTACTAACTAACTTTCAAATTCTATTTTAAGAACCAAACCGCCGGAAAGCCCGCGAAGAAGCTTACATCCATCGAAGAAACAAGCCACGGCTTTCATGAAGAATATTTAGGGTTAGGGTTTCGTTCCCTTCCAGTTTCGCATCCCTTACAAACATTTTTTTCTCATGCAAAACGACCAAGATTGATTACATGTCTAAAACCCAGCTGGAATCCACGAGTTTTCCTGGGGAAGATTGCAAGCAGCAGATGGTAATGGATGGAGAAAGAGATCAGGAAAGTACTGAATCAAATGAATCAAGCCCACGAGAGGAAATCGATATTGCTCAAGAGATCTTGAGCGTGATTGAATCTGTTGCCAGACTTGGAGATTACAGAAGAAGTCATAAGAAGGAATGTTATGGCCTTGTTAGACGGATGAAACTTTTGTTGCCATTCTTAGAGGAGGTCAAGGATTTTGATGGGCCAATTTCTGACGTGGGTATTGCTTCTTTGAGTAGTTTGAAGAAGGCACTTGTTTTGGCCAAGAAGCTGTTAACAACTTGCAATGAAGGAAGCAAAATTTATCTGGTCATGACTTTACAATTAATTCTCAAATGATGATTAATTATTTAATATTTGCTATTAATGCATATTTACTGACTTGTTTGTGGTTCAGGTTGTCGAGAGCGAGGCGGTTATGATGAGATTCCATAATGTTCTTGAAAAATTATGGAGAGCTCTTGAAGCTGTGCCTTTCGATGAATTTGAGATCTCTGATGAGGTGAAAGAACAGGTATGTTAATCGAGCATTTTAATTTTGGTAATCTTAATGAACATTGAATGGTTCGTTCTTTGATTTTTCCCCATTATGTACTTCATGAATTTGCTTATAAGGCTCCGTTTATTTCTATGATGAGGTCTGTATTTTATCATAGCTACTTATTTGAAATTGTTTAATTAATTAACATATATCACAGTTTTGTATGGTAATAATAAAAACTTTTTCTTGAAACCTTGGTTAAAAAAACACTATAGCATTTGTAGTTTTTTTAATTTATTTTTTCAAACTACAACAACAAAAGCTATTACAATACCAAACACACTTGACAAGAAAAATATGTTGTGTTCCATATATTATGGTATAATTTGAGATCATGTTGGTGAATGTGATGGTGAATTAGCCCTCCTCGATCATTTTGGCTTGGATTGATTTCTTGAAGAAATGATATGGGAAAAGGAAAGTTACCCTTTAATTAATTTTGCGCTCTTCATGTTTTTTAAGTCTCAGTAGCGTGTTTGGAGGTTTATGGTTGGTAGTTTTGGAACGAAAATGATTGTTACAAGAACATGAAGTTGCTGGGCTGGGATTCTACATGAACTTGCACTAGCAGTTTGATACTTGTCTGTTCGAGACATTTTCAGCTGATGTATTTTGAATTTCTGCAAGCTGTTTATTCTGTTGTGGTATCATAATCTGAGGCAATTCTACATGGTTTTTCAGGTTGAGCTGATGAAAGTGCAGCTTAAACGAGCAAAGAGGAGAACGGATACACAAGATATAGAGCTCGCAATGGATATGATGGTGGTACTAACAAAAAAGAATGACCGGAATGCTGACAGAGCCATAATAGAAAGGCTAGCGAAAAAGCTAGAGCTGCTTAGCGTTGAAGACCTGGAGATTGAAACTGTAGCTACGAGGAGTCTTGTTAAAGAGAGAGGGAACCAAGTAACTGAGAGCACCCAGCAAATGATTGATCTTCTTAACAAATTTAAGCGAATTGTAGGCATGGAAGTGACCGATGTGCTTGATGATCCTGTTGTGCCTAAAATGCTGAAGAAGAGCCCGTCTCTGATCATCCCACATGAATTCCTCTGTCCAATCACACTAGAAATAATGACAGATCCTGTTATTGTTGCAAGCGGTCAGGTAAGCAGTCATATCCAAGTGAAACACCTTTCTTCATAATCCTCAGCATACTAATTTGTGATCTTCCTTCTTTTCCCTCGGTGATCCCCTAAAGACTTATGAGAGAGAGAGCATACAGAAGTGGATTGATTCCAATCACCGGACCTGTCCGAAGACTCGAGAAACACTGGCTCACCTGTCATTGGCACCAAATTATGCACTCAAAAACTTAATCTTGCAGTGGTGTGAGAATAATAATTTTGAGCTTCCCAAAAAGCATGTTCCAGCAAGCTCAGACCCCGAGACCTCCTCTGAACACCAAGAGAAAGTCTCTTCTTTGGTTAAGGACCTATCTTCCAGTCAGCTGGAAGTGCAGAGAAGGGCCGTGAAGAAGATTCGCATGCTCTCCAAAGAGAATCCTGAGAACAGAATCTTGATTGCCAACAATGGAGGAATCCCACCAATAGTTCAACTCCTGTCCTATCCGGATTCTAAAATTCTAGAGCACGCCGTAACAGCTTTGCTGAATCTATCTATTGATGAGAATAACAAGAGTCTCATAACCAAGGGGGGAGCCGTTCCAGCTATAATAGGAGTTTTGAATAGTGGAACCACTGAGGCTAGAGAGAACTCTGCAGCAGCTTTATTTAGCTTATCGATGCTTGATGAGAACAAAGTGACCATAGGGTTGTCTGATGGCATCCCACCATTAGTAGATTTGTTACAGAATGGAACTGTAAGAGGAAAAAAAGATGCTGCCACTGCACTCTTTAACTTATCCCTCAACCATTCAAATAAAGGTAGGGCTATAGATGCTGGCATTGTCACACCATTACTCCACTTGGTCAACGACAGGAATCTGGGCATGGTCGACGAGGCACTGTCGATCTTTCTACTCCTTGCATCGCATCCTGAAGGGCGAAATGAGATCGGACAGCTCTCATTTATTGAAACTCTTGTAGAACTCATGAAAGACGGCACCCCCAAAAACAAAGAATGTGCAACTTCAGTTCTTCTTGAGCTGGGATCAACCAATTCTTCTTTCATGCTTGCAGCACTTCAATTTGGTGTGTACGAAAATTTAGTTGAGATCTCAAAGAGTGGAACCAATAGAGCTCAGAGGAAGGCAAATTCTCTGTTACAGCTTATGAGCAAAGCTGAACACATTTGAGATACTTGTCTAGTCTAAAGTTGAACATACTAATTTTTCTAATGTTCTGTGTCCATATTAAATTGTTGTAATTATATAAATGACATCCATTAATTCTGTATTCACTTGTTTGTTCACTGTCATCTCCATTTGGTCATTGAAATTTGAATTGGAGCAGGTGAAGTGGTGAACACATAAACTTCAGGATCTGAGGCTAATTGCACAATGACTCGCAGAAATCTCAGTTGCTCAGTGATTCAAGGAAACTTCGCTGCACAAATTCTTCTCCCCTCCATGTCTAAGACCCCACAGTCATTAAATCCAGCATGGTGGGTCGACTCAGGATCCCGATAATTTTGTCAAGATAATTTTTTTTTTACATTGACCGGTCCTGACTCCGGTCAATCAAATAATGTGCGGATCTGGGTTTTACAACCACGCTTAAAAAACTACGCAAACCGACAATTCCTCCGTGTAGAAGAAATAAGGCATGGTGGCACAACAATTATCCATTCTGTATGTGCTCAATGAAGGCTGGGTTCTGGATGGCATGCGTTGGAAAAAACAAACATAAGCAGTTGATGGCCACACAAAAGGCGGAGTGGTCGTGCATCATCACCTTATCATCAGCCTTGTGGGCTGAAACGGCACAGGAATCAAGGTGACGTCTCATCCTGTAAGTGGGCCTGGCCCGTTTATTGTTCCATTTCTATTTCCTGCTCTAGATGAGAATAGATATTTTTATCAAACATAATTCTTTCATAATTATTACGAATTTATGATGCTGAAGCGCTAAACATCAATAAATAAATATAGAAAATATATAAATAAATAATAAAATTAATAAAATAATAAAATAATTTTTTTATGAATGAAAGATATATTCTTATTATTTTTAATGGATTTTTTTATATAATTATTAATAATTATAACTTAGTGGAAGCTTCTGAGTATAGTAATAGTTCATTTTAAAAATATTTTTTGCTTAAAAATTATTAAAATAATATATTTTTTTATTTTTTAAAAAAATATTTTTAACATAATCTCATCAAAATAATCTAAAAATATAAAAAAATTAATATAAACTAAAAGAAAATTTTAATTTTTTTAAAAAATATTTTTAAAATACAAAAACATATCCTTAAACATTATCTTTATCTTTAGTAGGTAAAACAGCAACTACTAATATTTAATTATTTATAATATAATAAATAAAACATAGAAAAAGAATGAATTGAAAAAAAAATTATAGAGGGAAATAAATATTTTTATTATTTTTTAATACTGGATATGATTTTTTCTATCTCTTTTTCCTACTATAAATATTAATAATTACGGCCTTAAAGTAATATAATTTTTTCTATGCCTCGGTATTTGTAAAGTCAAAAAATTCTCGATTATTGGGGAAAAAAAATGGATCCATCACTTCCTCTTCTCCAACAACCAAACCCAAATATTCTTTCCCCGAAACGTATTTTTTCATAAATATTTTAATCTTAGTTTAATTTTAAAATTAGATTGAAAAATAATTTTAATTATCAACATATACAAACTAATAAGAAAAACATCACCTCACAAAAAACAAAATCGTTAAAATGAAAAAAATAAAAAAATAAAATTACAAGTGAGAACGGAATCAAGAGAATTAATTCAGGGTGGGCCAGGGTTCATCCCCTGTGGCTAAGCTCACACCTCATGCCCTATTAAAATCTTCATGGCAAGCCTCCTGCTCTCGTAAAATACCAAAACAGCAGCTCTATCAGGGACCTTTTTACCTGGTTTACGTTTCAAGGTATTTCTGAAAACGTGTCATAGGAAGAGTGGTCCATGTCACCCACTGCATGCGTGGATACGAATTGGTTTTAGCAAAGCACCAAAACTTGGATAAGGAACCATGAATCGATGACGTACTCAATAATTATTATTATTATTATTATTTAAAACAATTTGCGACTCAAATCTTCAATCTTGCTTTTCTCGCCACAAATATATCATGATATTCACACCGTGGGTCATAGCTTCTTAGTTTTTCTAGAGTTAAATAATATTTTTTAAAAAAATTAAATTTTTTTAATTATTTTTAAATAATTTTGATGTGCTAAATAAAAATAAATTTTAAAATATAAAAAATATTTAAATATATTTTTTAAAATAATTTTTTACCATAATTTCAAACTTTGTCTTACCATGATATATATAAATATCAACGAAATCTCTAATTTTATCACGAGTAATTTGAGGACTCATTATTTATGTTCTAATTAATTCATTAATAAGACTATTATAATAAATAAAAAACACTATCCATGTCGTAATAAGTAATTAAACTAGTTAAAAATTTAACTAGATTAAATGAGTTTTTGTTAAATTAATATTTTATCCAATTGAATTAAAAACTTAAATCAAATTAAATTTCAAGTATCATAAACCATATCATGTTTAAATTATATATTATAAATACATGGGTGATATTTTTTATTTAAGTGCATCGTTGTGTAGATAAAGATTGTTTATATTTCTGTGATTCAAAATTGTTTTTAAAATTATTTTTTATTTTAAAAATATTAAATTAATATTTTTTTCAATAATTCTCAATAATTTTATTATATATTTTTTTTTAAAAAAAAAAATATTATCCCGTAAGCATTCTACACATAAAGAAAATGGGTGTGCAAGGCACAGCCCAGCTATAAATATATTTCCCATTAGACAAGCATTGCTTTGATTGACCTGTGATTACCACTACTCTCTCCCCTCAACCACCAGTAGAGTTGTTGTTTTTTCTCTTTCCTCCATGGATCCCTACAAGGTACCGATTCTTCCTCATCCATCTTGTTTTTTTTATTGAAAACATGTTTTTCTCCTCTTTTTTCTCCTTTTTTATGTCTGAAATTATTCGACGAATGAGCTTGTAGCTTAACTGTCACCCATCCTTGGAATTAGAGCCTAATAAAAAGATTAGATTAGTGATGTTGTGGTTTTGTATTGTTTTTTTTTTTTTTTTGCCGTTTGATCATCATTTTGACTAATTCGATGGTGGTGGTGGCAGTACCGTCCATCAAGCGCTTTCGGTACTCCATACTGGACTACAAATTCTGGAGCTCCGGTTTGGAACAACAACTCGTCTTTGACCGTTGGATCTAGAGGTATTTTTTGTTTCTTAAATCTATGGTTGCTGAGCTAGATAATTAATTGCTAGGTTAAGGTGTATGTATCATGTATGCTTGTCTGGTTTGGATATTGTTCTGATATGTTAATGTTTTTTAAGACTGTTGCTGTGTTTATGTTGATGAAGATTGACTTTTCAGTGTAGTAATTTGTTGTCCATTTTGGAAGAATTATTATTTAATTTGAGTTATTATCAGTTTTTTTTTTTTGGTTTCTCGCTGTATCTTTGTGATTGGTTATTTGATGCTTCCTATGTTTCCGCTGAATTTTAAATGTCAAGGATGAATTAAGTAGCATATTTAGAGAGTTATGGTTAAGATTGATGCAAGAAAAAGGTAGGAGTTATTGTACTGTTGTCGAAATCATTATGCTGGTGGCAAGCTTATAGCAGAATGTGAAATTTCCGATCAGATGCAAAATGATTTGAGGAGCAGGGCCTTTTTGGGTCTGGTTGATTTTTTTATTTGAGGTTGGATATTGTGATTCAAGTCGAGCTTATTTATATGATATAAAGTCAGCTGAATCGTGAGCCAGGGCAAACCTCGTGCTGAAAGGCAGAATGTATTAAATGAACCCAGATCAAGTACTGGCATGTTGTTTTCAGTCAGAATCAGTGTTATGAATGTCTATGCATTGTAGAGTGAATTTTTAAAAGTGTTTTTTCCCTCCCTTTTTTGCTGTAAGTTTTATAATGATTGTAGTGGTATGACTTGGAGAGTAACTTTGAGTTGTTGGGAATGTATTTTTGCTTGTCATGTAGAGTGAGGATTAAGACACTGAGGTTTGATCTGCATATACTTTTTTCTCTGACAGGTCCAATCCTCCTTGAGGATTACCATCTGGTGGAGAAGCTTGCCAATTTTGACAGGGAGAGGATTCCAGAGCGTGTTGTCCATGCTAGGGGAGCCAGTGCAAAGGGTTTCTTTGAGGTTACCCATGATATCTCTGGCCTCACATGTGCTGATTTTCTCCGGGCTCCTGGAGTTCAGACACCTGTCATTGTCCGCTTCTCTACAGTTATCCATGAGCGTGGCAGCCCTGAAACCCTGAGGGATCCACGTGGATTTGCAGTGAAGTTTTACACCAGAGAGGTGAGGTCTTATTTGATGTTTTATTTCTGTTAGTGTGATATGGTGGAGGAAAGCAAATGTGCAAGGCACCGATGATGATGTAGACAGATTCAGCAGATATATCACATCCATAGAGATCGATGAATTAAAGTTTAATATGATTATCCCACAAAGTTTTAGATGTTCATAAATGTATTGTTTGCAAAATCTTTATCTGCTTGTTTTGATGAAGGTTTGACTGGCATGAATAAGACTTGAGAAAAGAGAGAACTTAATTCGTTTTCCTATTTGTGTGTCTCAATTCACCAGCATGAATGTTGTTGTTTTTCTATACTCAAACAACAAGGCATAACCTTTTACATCCGTGAAGCTTTGTTTTTGTGCATTATTCCTTTACATAGGAATAATTAATTCTAGTTGATTGTATGAAGTTTATTGCTTTAGCTTTTCAAGGTTCCAATTTTCTTATTCTCCTATGCCCTTCCTTGACTTGTTAATTCAGGGTAACTTTGATCTCGTGGGAAACAATTTCCCTGTCTTCTTCATCCGTGATGGAATGAAATTCCCAGACATGGTGCATGCCCTTAAGCCCAACCCTAAGTCTCATATTCAGGAGAACTGGAGGATTCTTGACTTCTTCTCCCACCATCCTGAAAGTTTGCACATGTTCTCCTTCCTATTTGATGATTTGGGTGTTCCACAAGATTATAGACATATGGAAGGCTCTGGTGTTAACACCTACATGTTGATCAACAAGGCTGGAAAAGCCCATTATGTGAAATTTCATTGGAAACCTACTTGTGGTGTGAAATGTTTGTTGGAGGATGAGGCAGTTAAAGTAGGAGGCACAAATCACAGTCATGCTACTCAGGATCTATATGACTCCATTGCAGCTGGCACCTATCCTGAGTGGAAACTTTTCATCCAGACAATTGATCCTGACCATGAAGCCAGGTTTGATTTTGACCCACTTGATGTAACCAAGACCTGGCCTGAGGATATCTTGCCCCTGCAGCCAGTTGGTCGCTTGGTCTTGAATAAGAACATCGACAACTTCTTTGCTGAAAATGAGCAGCTTGCTTTCTGCCCTGCTATTGTGGTTCCTGGTATTTACTATTCAGATGACAAGCTGCTCCAGACTCGAATCTTCTCCTATGCTGATACCCAGAGGCACCGTCTTGGACCAAACTATCTGCAGCTCCCTGCTAATGCTCCCAAGTGTGCTCATCATAACAATCACCATGAAGGTTTCATGAATTTCATGCACAGGGATGAGGAGGTACTCTCTCTCTCTCTATCTCTTACACACACTACTTTAATCGGAAGCTCAGCTATTTCACCTTCTGTTTAATTGGATCATTTCTCTCTTCTTCGTCTATGTTGAGGTTATTTTTGTGTCCCTTTGCCTTTGCTTTTAATTTTTGTTCTGATCAATTATCATCGTGTATTCTTCAGGTCAACTATTTCCCATCAAGGTATGATCCAGTTCGCCATGCTGAGAGTTTCCCCATTCCTCCTGCTGTCTGCAGTGGAAAGCGTGAGAAGGTAAGTTTTTTCCCTCTTCTTTGTCTTATTTTTTGGGTCCACTGCTAAAACGAAATTGTCTAGTGTTCTTGTGTGTGTGAGTTTGGGGTTCTTTTTACGTTTTTCAGAGCAATAATAGGACTAGTGGGATTGGAAAGCTATTGTATGATCCTATAGAGCTGTGGGTTAAATTGATGGGCTGTTAATATGATCGGAGATATATTTATTAGCACATAATTTATCAGCCTTTGCTGGTTATTGCAGTGCATCATTGAGAAGGAGAACAACTTCAAGCAACCTGGAGAGAGATACCGATCCTGGGCACCAGACAGGTAAACCATAGTTCAGCGAGTACTTTACAATGATTAAATTAAGTATATGACTGATCCTTTATGCTCTTTCCTTATCTTTTCTTCCATCTATCTTTTCTGTACAGGCAAGAACGATTTATTTGCCGATGGGTTGATGCCTTATCTGACCCACGCGTCACACATGAGATTCGCAGCATCTGGATCTCGTACTGGTCTCAGGTAAGACCCCTTTGGAATTATGCAGTGTCATGTTCATACTGGATCGCATATAAATGTTTTGATTCTAAATCCATTACTTGGCAATGATGCGATGCAGGCTGATAAATCTTTGGGTCAGAAGCTAGCATCTCGTCTCAACGTGAGACCAAGCATTTGAAGACGACACCAAAGCTCAATATTCCGAGTTGCAGAAACTGAGTAAATGAAAAGGGGATTGCGGATTGCATGCAGAAGATCAAATTATAATCTTTGCTAGTTGTGCTGTGCTGTAATAGTGAATCAAACTTGCATGTTATGTGTGACTTCTACTCTTGAACAAACATTCTTCTCTAATAAATGCAAACTGTGTGCCCTTTAGGCTTTTATGTAAAATTCTAATCTGCTGTGTGGTTTGCAGTTCCCATTTTTTCTTGCTGTTTTCGTGCTCTTGATCATTTTTTTTCTTGAAGTTGAGTGTAGATTTTGTTTCAAACAACTTGCTTGTTCTTTTCTTTCCCTCACCTGCACACATTCAAGAAAAAACATGTTTTTTTTTAAT
>Ga0325414_1006139_pt1 | contig 12721 bp, 6 predicted proteins | sample PopdelMetagenome_8_FD_206183 | JGI IMG/M metagenome (GOLD analysis project Ga0325414, IMG submission 206183) | Populus deltoides microbial communities from Bellville, Georgia, United States - Leaf-PdKOR-R3 | ecosystem: Host-associated > Plants > Phyllosphere > Phylloplane/Leaf | place: USA... | reverse complement strand
CTTGATGCAAAAACTTTAAATTTTTACACTTCCTGTATGGACACCTAATACCGCCATCAGTAAAATTCCTCGCAATAGATGTTGCGAAATTAATAAAACCCTGGACACCGTTACAATAATCCATCCTTCGCAATCCTTGGGGTGAGTCCCGATACATCCATGAACGATCATCCATGACTTCTATTGAACCTCTATAAAACATAACAAAAATATTGGTTTTCCCCGACATTATCCAACAAACTAAAACAACACTTATGTTAAATATTCATTATCAATTATCAACTATCAACGTTCATACATACAAATTTATACATATATAAATTTACAGAAATCACAACTTCAAAATAGAATTGATAACAATTAAACAAGACTCGTTAAACAAGCTATTAATTATTTATTTCATCACAATGACACATTTAATTCGATGTAATTCAAACAAAATTTCAACAATTTACAAAGAAATCTAATTTGACAAAATCTAAAACAAACTATAACAACTACAAAATTATACATTCATACTACAAGTTTCTTTGAAAAATAACAATTAAACAAGTACAAACATTAACAAGATACATATACTATAACAATAAAATTCACAATTAAATATTAAAACTAAAAAGGATAGATTTACTTACAAAAAAATGACTAAATCTACAAGAAACGGATATTGTGACCACGTACAAGATATAAGAAATTAACTTGAGTGCTCGTGTTGAGAATAATGGAGAGTTGGGATGGGAGGGAGGTTGGCTGTAGTTTGGGAGGGGAGAGGTGGGATGGGAAAGAAGAAGAAGGAGAAATAGAGGAAGAGAGTGTCGGCAGATGGGTGGGTATATAATGGTTTTTTTCGATGGAATCACCGACGGATTACTTCTGTCGGTGATTCCATCGGTGCTTCCGTCAGTGAAAGTGCCACGTCACTGTACGACTATCTTAGTTTGAATCCCTCGGTAATTCCATCGGTAAAATCGTCTGACGTCACCAAGCCGTTGCATATTTCCAGACAAACTGTATACCCCGTCGGCGAAACGGTCGGTATATACCGACCGTTTTGCCGATGGATGGAGGCCGTCGGTATATATCGACAGATTTTGAGACGAAATTATGTTCGTCGGTAATTATTACCGACGAAAAAATTTTGTCGGTAATTCCGTTGGTTTTCTCCGGTTTTCTATTAGTGATCATGCTGCATGGGTAAAGTCTTGATGACTTTTATGGATAAACTAGCTATTTAATTCACGCTTCGTCCTAGGTTATAATTTCTTTTTTTTTTCAAAATAAATCGGGTATACATGCTGCTTTAATGTATTTTTTTACATTAAAAAAATTTAAAATGTAAATCAAAAAACCTATGCAAGCATCTAATTAAACAAATGGATAACAATTTATGTAAATAAGCAGAAAACAATCGTTAACAATAACCAAAAAAGAAATTGAAAAAAAAATTGAGGTTGAAATAAATTAATTTAAAGGCAAGAACATCATGGATACCATTATATGTGCTAATGAGGTAATGGATTCAATGAAGTCCAAAGGAGTGTAGAGTTTTATCTTTAAGCTTGACTTTCACAAAGATTTTCACTCTGTGTCGTAGGATTTCCTGGATAGTATTTTGGGGTACATGAGCTTTGGTTCATCTTGGCGTGAATAGATAAAGGCTTGTATCTCTATAGTTTAGATTCCATTCTTTGTTAATGGTTCTTTGTGTCCTAAGTTTAGGGCTTCTTATGGTATATGATATGGAGATCCCATATCCCCTTCTCTTTAACATAGTTGTTGAAGGCCTATCAATCCTGCTCAATAGAAGTTTATCAACTAAGTTTATTTCTGATATTGAATTGCTTGACTGTACATGTATTTAAAACTTATAATTTATGGATGATACCCTGTTGTTCATCCCAAACAACTTGCAATGCTTAATGAATGTGAAGAGAGTTTTACATTGGTTTAGTAAGTGCTTGGGTTTGCGAGTCAACTTCCACAATAATTGCCTAACAAGAATTAATGTTGATGTGGACTATGCTGCTACAATTTTAAACTTCCCAAGATGCAAAGATGAGTCCTTACCTATAAAATAATTAGGTCTTCCTTTGGGCTTTAATCCTAAATGGATCTCCATATGGAAACCTATACTATCAACAATTAGAAGTCGAGTACAATCCTGGAAGGGTAAGATGATATCTCTTACGGGAAGAGTGTGCTTGATTAAAAGTGTTTTATACTCTTTGCCTCTAATCTACTTGTCAATTTTTTATTTTTCTAAAATGGTTGCGAAGCAAATAATTTTGCTATAAGCCAAATTCCTCTGGTCTTGAGTGACAAATAAAAGGCGTATGCATCGTCTTATATGAAACTTGGTTATCAAGGAGAAGTATAGAGGAGAGTTAGGAGTGAGTTCAATCATTGCGAAAAATACTAGTTTGTTGTTTAAATGAATTTGAAGATTAGGACCAAGAAATGATACTGATTGGAAAAACTTTATTGTGGATAAGTATAAACCCCAATTCACTAATGGTATCCTTACATTAAAAAAAAAAGTTGGCCTTAATTTGGTCAAGTATTGTCTTGACCACTAACTCCTCAAACTTGACTGTTGTTGCACTGAGATTTCATGTCATATGAGGCTTGGCAATGACTTCAATATCATATTTTAAGATGACACTTGGATTGGCATGTCGCCATCTTCTATCGTTCCTAAGTTGTACAAAATTAGCAACTTCAAGCATGGATTTGTTGTTGATATAGGTTGTTGAGATGCAGACATATGGAGATGGAAATTCATTTAGAGTATGCCTTTAAAGCAGGAGGAATCCGAGCACTAAAATGAGTTATTATGCATTTTGCACAATAATATTGTCAACAAAAGCAAGGATAATCAACTTATTTGGGCTCTAGATATTAAAAGGTTATTCTCAGTTAAAAGTTACTCCCTCATCTTGGATAAAATTCTTTTTCCTAATTGATATTTGGCACAACTCCTATATTTCAAAACATGTTGACATATGGAGATGGAAATATTCATGTCATATAAGGCTTGGCAATGGCTTCAATATCATATTTTAAAAGGACACTTGGATTGGCATGCCGCCATCTTCTATTGTTCCTAAGCTGTATAAAATTAGCAACTTCAAGCATGGATTTGTTGTTGATATAGGTTGCTGAAATGCAGACATATGGAGATGGAAATTCATTTAGAGTAGGCCTTTAAGGCAGGAGGAATCCGAGCACTAAAATGAGTTATTATGCATTTTGCACAATAATACTGTCAGCAAAAGCAAGGATAATCAACTTGTTTCGGCTATAGATATTAAGAGGTTATTCTCAGTTAAAGGTTACTCCCTCATCTTGGATAAAATTCTTTTTCCTAATTGATATTTGGCACAACTCCTATATTCCAAAACAGGTGTTGTTAGAATGGTTGGCCTTGAATGATGGGTTACCTATAAGGGCTTTCCTTGTTAGAAGGAAAGTTATTCTTTAACATAAAGATCTTTGCCCTATTTTTTGTCTTAGTCTATCACTCATTTGTTTTTGCATTGCCAAGATTCTTGGTTGTTGTGGAGTAGCTTTATGAATTGACTGGATTTGGCTTGGTGTATACCCCACTCTTTAGATGATCTTATGCTCCATTGGTGTGGTCTTGCAAAAGGTAATCAACATGACTTTAAAAGTAAAGTTTGGGGTGGAATATGTTATTTCATACTCATGATTGAAATTATGTGCGCCATCTCATTTTTTATCAGGTTGTAAGTTGTATTCGATCCTTATGTAGCTCCTTCATTCACACTGGTATGGATCTTTGGAGAAATCATAAGTGTATTCTTGGTTGGGAGATAAGGAGTTGATTCCTTTTGTAAGTTTTGGGTGTTTATTCCTTGTGTTTTCTGTTGTTTTGTTGTTTCCTTCCCTGTGTTTTACTGGTTTCCATCTTCTTGATGACCAACTTTTTCTTTAATATATTTGCCTTCATAAAAAAAAAAAAAGTTGTTTGGTGATAATGATGCCTCACACTATAGAGATTTCACCAAACTCATGGTTGCTAATTAAGCTACAAAGCAACAATAAATTCTTGTATAAAAGCATACTATTTATAAGTTTTTTAAGTCCTAAAATCACCGAGTTTTGGTACAACTCAACCTATCAACAACAAAGGATACACAAACAAACTATAGATTCTTTAGGTAAGGGTTTGACGATGATAAATGGTAACAATATCCTTGTTTGTTTATGAGCATGCTTAAGATGCTTTCAACACATGCAATATAAATCTGGTTTTTAAGTACCATTTTTTTCCCTTGACGTTTTCTAGTTAGTAAAGAGTAAATACAGTCCAGTGTCAACTTCAAATCTACAACACTAAAAAGTAAATACAACATATGCTCACATAGGTAAATTAGGGTAGAATATAAAGTTAAAATCCTTTCAAACATAATTAATTTCCAAATATAAAAAGAAAATAAAATGAATGTTGGAGGATTTATTTTTTAAAAAGGGTTTTTGTCTGCAGGTTGAATCATAAAATAACCTCAAAAGGTGTCAAAATATGGATTTTTGACATATTTATAAAATACATTGGGCATTGAATAAACTTTCTTTTAAAGTCTCGTAAAGCCATAACAATTACTAGGATAAAAACATTGATGACTATTTAAAGCTAAGATATCTATTTGATTTTATAGATTCATTTTTTAGGGTCTATTAATTAATTTTCTGGTGCCTAAACTCATGAACTACTTGTTTCTTTGACAAAATCTATCTTATGTTCCTTTCGTTGCAAGAATAAGTATTATTTATATTTTTGTTTTCTTTTCTTTTTTGATAATAAATTTTTTATGTTTTAGAGTGGATGTATGCTCATCAATGATATATCTTCTATTTAATAAATCAATCATTTCTTATAGAAAATGGAAAGTTATAACAAAATTTTGTTATACATTGAAACAAGAGTATCAATAAACATATAAACGAGCATAGTTGCGGCAATAACTTTTCAATTAATAAAAAAAAGGTTTTGATAAATAAGATAAACAAAATACAATTAAACATAATTGAAAATTGAAGACTTTGTTCTTGATCTTATTTTTTCATGGAAAAAAAGAAAATTATAATTCATTTCAAAATTAAAAGTTGAATTAAATATATAGAATTCATTTTAAGAAATTGAAAGGTAAAGGATTAAAAAGAAAAAATATGGCAAGTTTGGAAGCCCAATTCATTCAATTAGGAGCCTAATTGATGAAACAATTTTAAATTAAATGAAAAATTAGCTAAATTTACAAGCCAACAACCAAAATAAAAGAGATGGACAAGTTTAGAATTCCAACAATTAGTAATTTAACTGAAAAGAAAAATTAAAACTTGTATTCAATTTGATAAAAAATAAAAGAATTAAAAGACTAAGGACCAAATTGAAAAATATGTTAAAATTTAGGTATCCTATTAATTCAATCATTGGAGTAATTGAAGAGAAAAATTTAAATTTAGAATCAATTTGACCAAAAATAAAAGAAATGGAGGACCAAGAACTAAAATGGAATAGGCAATGGAATTTGAAGACTTTATTAATTCAATTAGATGCTTAATTAAAGGGGGGAAAAGAGAGATTTTGTGTCAATTTGACCGAAAATGCACAAATTAAAAATCCAAAGACTAAAGTGTGAAAGAAGCCAATATTAAAGGATAATTTTGAATATCATCAGGGGTTTAATTGAAAGAAATTCTGGAAAATCAATCCAATTTGACCGGAAATAAAGAAATTACAATTGCGAGCATTGATTTGAAAAATAAAAAAAATATATAAAAAAGGAAAATGGTTTGATGACATGGTGAGTTTCACCAAAAAAATAAAATAAAATAAAAGGAGAAGGGGTGGGAAGCCAAAAACAACGTCATTTTATCAAGGGGAGAACAACCTCTTCTTCGTCCTCACACATACATGCATTTTTTGTCTTGTTTTATTCTACCTTTGCAGTGCTTTGGAGTACCATTTTTCTTTCTCACATAAACATTAAATGCCATTAGACATACCATTTTTCTTCTTCTTCTTCTTTTCCACTTGTACTTTATTTTCATCCAATTACTTGCTTCATTGCCTCCCTATGATGGCAGAAAACATGTGCTAAAATAGCCAACCTGATCATGTTGTACAAAGTGTACAACAATGGTGGATGACAAAGATTGACCTAAAAAGATCAACAAATAATTTTTTTTTTTTTACTATAAAGTTCTAGTCCTTATTGTCTATAAATAGAGGGGTATAATGAGAAATAAGGGGAGAGGTCTAGAAAGAGACGATTTGAATTTGAGAGGGAGATAGTGGGTAAGGAAGGTTTAAACTCAAACCTACTTGTTAAGAGGGTAGAAGAGTGTGAAGAGAGAAAGAAAAGATAGAAAAAAAGAAAGAAAAAAAAGGAAAAAACTATACCAAAAAATCTAAAACCTGAAAAGGATAGAGAGGGAAAGCGTGGTATTGGGGTTACTAAATTGGTTCATTTCAAACCAAAGAGTTTCAAATGGGGAGAAAGGGCCAAGATAGGAAGAAAAAAGTAAGGAAAAAAATCTCAAACCAAAGAGAAAAAAAACCCTAATCTAAAGAGATAAAACCATCAAAATCTTCTCTACCATAAGCCAACAACTATGAAAGCTACTAAGAGCCTCCATATCACCTTCCCACTATGTTGAAACCACCTTTGAGGTAAGTCATAACTTTCTTCTCTTTTTTTTTTCCTTAGGGTTTATAGAAAAATAGTGCAAAATGATGCTTTTTTGATTTTTAAGTGCATGAACACAAGTTAAAAAAGGTATTTTTAGGATAAGTTATGTTTAATCTAGACATTATATGTTTTAACAAAAATATAAGAAAAGAAAAAAAAATAATGGCTAAATATGTGAAAATGCAAGTATGGAACTTATAGTTCGAGTTTTTAGGGCTTAAGTGTGTTTAGTTTGGGTTTTGCTTGCATCTTAAGTTAAAATAAAATAAAATCAACATAAATGTGATGACTTTGATTAGAAAACAAATGCATAAAAGAAAATCCAAAAATTGTATTTTTAGGTTTGCTTGTAACCTAAACTTGGAATCATAAAAGCTAGAGTTTTGAAATGTGCTTTTTTTAGATGATGGTGTATGAATAAGACTTTAATTCAAATGTTGCATATTTTTTTGATTATGAATGAGAAAAAAAAACATAACTTGTGTTTTTTCTTACTTAGATGATATATAAATGAATAATATGAAACCTTAGATTTTTTATTCATAGAATTAAATTATTATCTTAGATGTTTACTCTTATGCTTGTTGTATTTATCCTTGTCCTCATGATAATTTTATAAAATATGTTTCAAATCCGGTCAAGTCTCTAAACAAATGTATTTTGCATCTATTAAATATTTCATGCAATTTTGTTAATTATCATGTCATTTTGATTTTTTTATTTGCATGTCCTTTTATATATATAGCAAATAAATATTTACCATATTGCATTTTTATTTTGTGTTTTATAACTTTGTAAAACTTATTGAGATTTGGCTCACATTAAAAAGGTCCTTACAAGTCATCATTTTAAAACCCTTTCAAAAATCTAAGATGAGTCTAATCTAGTGTTTAGAACAGTCTCATTCGTTATCAAAATCTTTTTTTCAAAGAAATAAAAGTTTTGTTTTTGTAAAGTCATTGAAATTTTTATTTTATGGATTAACGTTATGAATTTCCTAACTGACAAATCATCTATTTTTAGGAATTAACATCTAGTTTTTTTTTTTTCTAAATCTATGAAATTACTTATTTTTTGGAATAACATCAAACTTTTTCTAAGCCAATGAAATTGCTTACTTTTAGTGATTAAAATCAAAGTTTTCTAAACCAATAGAATCATCTATCTTTAGGGATTAATGTCATAATTTCCCTAAAATAATGAAATTTATTATTTTTATGGATTAATTCAGAATTTTCCTAAACCGATTAAATCCTCTACTTTTAAGGATTAACATCAAATTTTGCAACGAGTCTCTTAACTTTAAGGACTAACATCATTTTAAAAATAAATCATGACTAAGCTCTGAATGTAATAACATATAATAAATTTAGAGAAACACATAATAAATATAATCTTTCATTTAAAAGGATACAATAAGGGTGGTATATAACATTTCTTAACCATAATTAACTTAGTACTTGAATCTATGGAACCAATGTTTATTTTCGAATTCCAACTTTTCTTTAATTACTAGGTGCCGACTTCATTATTTTCATTTTTCCCTTTCAACATTCGTTGAGTCTTGTGCATTTTGTCGTGGTGTGACAACATGATGACTCCACTAGAAATAGGGTTGAGCCTAACTGCTTTTGTTTACTTTTAATTTGTTCCTATTGATTGCTGTTTTTTAGCATTTATTTTATGTGTACTATTTATTTTCATTTACATAATTTTATTTACTATATTTATTTCACACATCGGATTGCATATTCATACATGTTATTTATCTAAGTTTTCACACATTTCACTATAAACCCATAAAAGCTCTGAATCTGAGCTCTTCCCTTTTAGCATTTGACATAAAGATTTAGGTGGTGAGTGTGATTTAGGTCCATTAGTGCTTACTTGAACTCCCACTAAGATTGAAAATCACCCTATGCTCCTAGTATTGTAGAGTATCTTCTTAACCTGAGTGTATAAGGTTAAGAAGTTGGGTTACCCCACTGGTAATTCAGACAATTTGGGGACTTGAAAAATCCTTAAGAATAAAAAAGTAAAACCTAAACCGTTATAATCTAGATCCTATCCAATAAGATAAACCCTTTTAGGACACAAATAAATAACCAACATGTATGATCAATCCTATATTTTGCATCCATATAGGTCCCCTAAAATGCAACATCCCTTCAAAATCTACAATGCTAGACTTTTTAAAAAAACAAAATGGATAAAAAGAGAGAACTATACAAGAAGTAAAACAATAAAAAAAGATTGATAGCCTCAAAAGAAAGGTTGTTAAGCTTACTAGTCTACTCAAGCGAGCCTTATACGTAATTCCATTAAGGGAAGGAGTGTCGAGCCATGGAAAAACTCACACTGAAGCATAGCCCGTAGGTAATACACAACAAGCATCATTGACCCAAGTTGTCTTTTTATCATTATCTCACCATACTTAAAGGCAAACAATGCTTTGTTGGAATCTTAATACACAGTCTATTTCCATATTACTCAATTAGCATCTTAAACACAAACACTTCCAACCATAGACTTGAATGCTGATGAGTTGTAAAAGGTGAAGATGATAAAAAAAATATGAGTCTAATAAGTTATTTGCAATTAAGGAAATATTGAGAGCTATAAAAGGGATGAACATCTACAACCCTGTGAAAACAAATGAGATATGCCTAGTGCATCATATAGTTATCCCAAAGAAATCTAAAGTGCCCAAGTTCATTAAGTATATCGGCACCTAATGTCTGATGACTTGCCTTTAGGTATAATGTAGTAAAATGGCTAAGATAGTATATGATGAGAAGCTATTGATGCATTTCTTCCATGAGAGTTTGAGTGGTATTGCCCTAAGTTGGTTAATGAGACTTGACAATACTAAGAAAAAAAAACAGAGAGAATTGGTGGATGTCTTTGTCAAACAATACAAGTTTAATATAGATGTAGCCCTAGATTAATCAAGCCTACAAATACTAAAAAATGGTCTAGAGGAGTTAATCTGAGAGTATGCTAAAAGGTGACATGAAGTGGCAACCCAAATACGTTCCTTATTGCTAGAAAAAAAATGTTTAGCTTATTCTCCAATTCATTAAAACCATCTTTCTTTAAGTGATTAATGGAAGTACAACTTAATATTTTATTAACATGCTAATTATGGATGAGAGGATTGAACATGATATCAAGGTAGGAAAATCTTGAATGCTCATGAAAAGAAAAGACTTACTAAAAAAAAGAAGGGTGTAAAATTTTATAATATAAAAGGAAATTATTACCAAGATAAAAAAAAAAAAAGAAACCCATAAAGGAATGCCATCAATGTTTGCTTTCAAACACCTACCAAAACCTCAACTACTGTTAAACTTAACTTTGCCACCCATTTTATATGAAACCAACATACCAATACTAAATGTCAACCATCTCAAATGAATAAACAGACTAGAAACAACTATTGCCCTAGTAAAAACTTCCAAAAAAACAATAAATTTTACCATCTTTTTTTTTTCCACTGAATGAGATATAAAAAAGGTCGGTTAGCATCTAATAGATTTCTCTTATACCTCAAAACCCACTTCACTCGTTGTACCCTGATTGGTATAAAGTTGATGTCATTACTCAGTTTTTATCCCTGTTTTTAAGAACTTTTCAAAATAATTAAAAAATATAAAAATACAAGAATTCATAGAAAATTATGTTTTTATGCGATTTGACCAATTTTTGGTCATTTCGTAGTTTTTGACCATTTCATGTATTGTTTTTGCATTGAAAATTTTTTCAAAAATAAGAAATTTAGAAGTAAAAAGAAAAGATGGAAAGATCAATCAAATAATTTTTTTTATTGATTAAAATGAAATTTGAAAAAAATATAAGGACTAATTTAGTTTTTTTAAAATAATAATAATTGCAAAAGAAAAGAAGAGAAAAATAAAATTGGTTATGAGATGAAACTCTTTAAAAAATATTTGGATGATAAGGGTCTAGAGAACTTTAAAAGGTTGGGGGACATTCTAGAGAAATCCAAAAAGTAGTAGAAATTTCTAGAAGTGTCTAGAAAGTGGAAGTGTTAAGAATATTATAAATAACAACTACTCTTCAAAAAAATAGGAAGACAAAAAGCACTATAACATCCAAAATAACTAAAAAGGGGACCCCACAAAAAAAAAATGCTAATTGATATCATTTATTAAGTAGCCCAGAACTGCATGGTATAATATGAGGCCCTATTCTTTAGATACTACTTAATAAATAATATGAATTTTTCAACCTAAAATAAGCATTATATAGGTGCACCTATCATTTCCAAATAACCCAGGATGGTAAGGTCAAACATTGAGCCTTGTCTTTTGGACATTGTTTTGTGAATGAAAATAAAACCTTGAATAATATACATACCACTTTAGACAAACAACAATAAAATAAATTTATCATTAAAAACTAACAACAATACAACTTACCTTGGTAAGATATATAGGGTGATGTCTATCTTTACTATTATATAATCAACTCCTTTACCCAAAACCTCTGAAGATCAATTAGGATTCCTAATTACCATAAAACTAGGTGGCGATTTCTAATTACCTAATCTAATTTGAGTATCCTGCTAGCATTGTTGGTAATATTATTGATAGTTCTCCCACCTTTAAAAGAAAGCTTTTTCACCTCATCAAAGCTGGCTGGATAATATTTGATGAGGCACCTGACGTGAATACCAATCTACTCCCAAACCATGCCACTGGAAGTGAAGTAGTAAATGTGAACCACTAATGAATTCAATAGAATGTAAAGGGCAATTCTGAAGATAGTTATGGGTAAATTATAGATCCCATGTTACTTTTTAAAGATAAAGGGGTCAAAAGTTATGATGAAGATTACGAATACCACTACCATTTTAGCCATGATATTGATTGTTATGAAGAATTCTATCATAAGGTAGAAACTATGATGACTTTGGGAATGATAAAAATGGAGAATGTTAAGATTGAGTGTGAGGTAGTAACGGTGACATTCAAAAAAGAGAAGATTGAGATATTTAGGCATATACTAACCTCGATTAGTCCTCCCAAGATGATTATGTCAAAACCAATATATTCAAAGAGTAAAGACTATAATGCATTGCCTGACCACTATGAGAATACTTTACATATCAAAAGCCCCTCCCCAATCTTGCAAACTAAATTAGAAGGATTGAAAAGAAGTGAAAGTTGTTTCACACCTAAAGAATTGGAGAAGAAGAGAAAGGCAGAAAAAAGTCATTGAAAAGTTGGTCCAGGATGATGGGGTCAATAAGCATGTAATTCTATGGCCAATTTATGTAATACAACTAAAAAAAAGAATCAAAGAATATATTCACAAGTTATTTGTTGATGACTCAATACATAAACTAGAAGAGAATAAAAATAAGGACTATGATGCAGACCTTGTGATAGCAAAGGACTCTTACAAGATGTTTCCTCAACTGACTATAAACACATTGGAGGATACCCTAATGACTAAAACAATTATGAGAAAATCTGCTGATAGGAAAGGACTTGATATGAAATAGAAAACATGTTGTATTATTGAAAAATATCAGAGCTTTGTATTTCTTAAATATATTCTCCATGTGTTTTAAAATTGAATCACGTCTTTTAATGAAGTATGCCTTCTTATTTTTATCAATATTGTTTTTTGAAATAAAGAGGTATTTTTAAAAAAGTAACCTTTGGCATTTTATTTCCATTCATGATTGGATAAATATAATATTTTTTTCGTTAAAAGTGGTCCACATCCAAATAGTGTCGTGATGTTAAGGGGTATCCTCACCTTTCTTAAACCTATAAAAGCCCTTAAATTCATTGCATCCCAGTAAACTTCGACCTTGCCTTTATTTAAGCTATAAGACCCTTGTCATTCCCAATAAACCTTACAAAAGAAAGATCTTGCTAAAGAAAAAGAAAAATTAATAATAAAATATGTGTTTAAATATAATCAAATGATTTTGTAACATGGTGATGGTGTGCACTTGGGTTGTGATCACACCT
>Ga0325414_1006138_pt1 | contig 12723 bp, 6 predicted proteins | sample PopdelMetagenome_8_FD_206183 | JGI IMG/M metagenome (GOLD analysis project Ga0325414, IMG submission 206183) | Populus deltoides microbial communities from Bellville, Georgia, United States - Leaf-PdKOR-R3 | ecosystem: Host-associated > Plants > Phyllosphere > Phylloplane/Leaf | place: USA... | reverse complement strand
CCTTGTTACTGCACCTTATCAAGCATCGCGAAGATTTTTATTGGGACTATCCCCAGATGTAAAATTAGCACTACTCAAGCTTAGAAAAAACTAATACTCGATATACGTGATTGTATTGTTATTAACTTAGGATATTGAATTGTCTTCCTAGTTTGATTTTTTTAATAAAAGAATAGCACTATTTATTTTTAATAGCAAAATAATACAATATGAATTTTTCTTTTCTTTTTTTGACAAAGTAGCATAGTTTGTCAAAGTTGAGAATAAAAAATTTGTAAGAAGTCAAGGTTGGGAATACAGAAATTATTAAAATGAGCTGGCACAAGTCTCAAGAAAAAAAATAATAAAAAAAAATGAAATAAAAAAATTCAAAAGGCACACTGAAAATTCAAATATAACATTATTAATATTATAAAAAATATCTTGATACAAACCTCATGAATATCATATCCAAAAACCTATAAATAAGTTTGAACACAATTCTAAAAAGCTAAAAATAAGATTTGAGATAGAAAGTGTGACACAATATTTACCTTCAACTAAGACACCAACACTATTGGAATTCAAGGCCCCAGCCAATAATTAATGAATCGTGAATGAGAAATATAAGAAAGATATCACGAAAACAATTGTTCTTTAACAAGCATATAGAGTTGCAGCATGTAGAAAAATTTATTATTAAGTAAACTGATATTTGTTTTTACAAAGAAGTATTTATACTTCCTATACAACCCTAATGGACCCAAAACTTGTGGGCTGATACGAATCGATTTAAAAGTACGCCCGAGTAATGTAAATAATCCCAAAACCTATTAAAAATAAATGAACATTCAAGCACAAATCATATACTAAGATGCCAAAATTAATAATGAAAGAAAAATGTAAGATAGATAAAAATATCTAGCTTAAATAAATATACAGCCAACTTAGGTATCCTAAATAGCCTAGGATATAATTGTTGACTTTAAATATACCAAATAAGCTAGGAGATTTGTTGCTAAATTTGTCACCCATTTACTTACCTTGTAGATTATTGAATCCTTGCAACATATAGAGAAAACAATAAAGATAATTATTCCTTTTTTTTTTTTGTCTTTAGTTTCCTCTTATAACTAGGATAATCTTAACTAATATTTACCACACAAGGAAACCCTTACTTCTATTAAGTATCCTCATAGAAGATGAAATCTCCCAAAATATTTTGTCCAAATATCCTTATAATGTTAAGATTAATTGTTGCCATCTATTTTTCCTTGTAGAGAATGAAAAGTTTTTCAAACAAGGCTACCCAATTATGCTGCTAGCTTTAAGCCCAAGTTAGGGTTAGGTTGGGTTTTGCTTGCACATGGGTTAGGTTGATTATAGGCTACTCTTTATGTATTGAAGCCTCATTAAAGTCAGTCTTAAACCAAATGCTTTCAACAACCATAGTTAAAAACTCATTTCGCTTATTGGTTTTTAACCTTGTGATCGGCACTTTAACGGATTCTTTGTCATAGATGGTTGATCCTTATCAAACTCTCTCTCTTCAAAAGGATTCAACTCAAACAAATAGAGATCAGAAACATTGAAAGTAACACTAACACCATACTCACTTAGCAAATCCACTTTTTAGGTGTTTGAATTAACTCATTTAAGGATTTGAAATGGATCATCACTTAGAGGTTGCAATTTTGATTTTCTATAGTCCAGAAACCTCTCCTTTCACATATACACCTAAACCCAATCACCTGATTGAAAAAAGAACTCGTTTACGCCTCTTATTTGTCTTGAATGCATATTAGTCATTCTTCTTCTCTATATGTTTTTGTATACTTTCATGGAGAACCTTCACCATCTATGTTTTTATATTTTCATCAAAACTACACATTTTCATCAACAGTTAAAAGAATCAAATCTAATGGGGTTAATGGGTTAAAGCTATAAATGATCTCAAATGGTGAAAAATCAGTAGTAGAATGCTCACTACAATTATAAGCAAACTCAATAAATGGCAAACAACCTTCCTAATTTTTAAGATTCATTTTAATAACACTATGTAAAAGTGTAGTTAAAGTCTTATTTACTACTTCTATTTTCTCATCCATTTATAGATGACAAGTTATCGAAAACAACAACTTAGTTCCTAACTTTCTCTATAAAACCTTTCAAAAATAGCTAAGAAACTTAACATCATGATCTAAAACTATACTCTTAGAAACCCTATAAAGTCATATTATTTCCCTAAAAAACAAGTTTGCTATGTTAGTTGCATTATTAGTTTTATGACATGTTATGAAATACATCATCTTTGAAAACCTATTAACAACCACAAAGATAGAGTTTCTATCCTTTTTTGACATCGGTAAACCTAAAACAAAGTCCATAGAAATATCTACCTAAGGTTCTTTAGGTATAGGCAAAGGAGTATACAAATCATACGATAAGATCTTAGACTTAGCTTTGCTATATGTAATGTATTTATCATAGATTTTTTGTATATCTCTTTTTCAGGCCAATAAAAAGTATTTATGTAATACATATAAAGTCTTGGTGAAACCAAAATACGTCATTCAACTACCCCTATTAGCTTCATGAATAAGCAATTCATGCATAGAACTATTAGGCATACAAATTCTATTTAAAACAAAAACAATTATCTATCAAGCCAATAGAACTTTCCAAAAGCTGAATTTTCACATGCATGAAATACATTAGCAAAATAACTATCATTCAAATACAATTCTTTCACATATTTAAATCTTAACAACTTAGCATTCAAAGTAGATAGAAGAACATACTTTTACGATAATGCATCATCCATTATATTTTCATTACTTTGTTTATATTTAATCACATATAAGAATGTTTTAATGAATTTCACTCACTTGGCATATCACTAATTCAACTTATCTTGTCATTTCAAATGTTTCAATGGTTTATAATTTGAATAAATCATGAATTTTGTTTCCATAAGTAATGTTGTTATGTCTCCAAAGTTCTCACCACATCATAAAGCTTTTTATTATAAGTATAGTAGTTCAAGGCTGCACCATTAAGCTTTTTACTAAAAGAAGAGATAGACCATTTATCCTGCATTAAAATAACTCCAATACCTATTTCTAATACATCACATTCAATCTCAAAAGCTTTTGTAAAGCCATGTAAAGCTAATAAAGGTGTTGAATAGAGTTTTTCTTTTAACAAGTTAAATGCATTATCTTGCTCAATTTTCCATTTAAAACCAACTAAGTTTTTAATAATCTCAATTAAAGAGGTGAGACTAGAGTACTAAAATCTTTGACAAAACGCCTATAGAAACTAGCCAAATCATGAAAACTTCTTGTCTCGATGACTAATTTAGGCGTAGGCTATTCTTGGATAGCGTTAAATTTTTTCTCATCAATCTCAATACCTTGTGCACTAATAACATAACCAAGAAACGTAATTTTCACCATGCAAAAGGTACAATTCTTCAAATTAGCATACAACGATTCTTTACACAATACATCAAGTACATTACATAAATGTTTAACATGCTCGCTTAAATCCTTGTTATAGATCAAAATGAATAACTATTAATTTTTCTATGAATGTACACAACGCTTGATTCATCAATCTCATAAAAGTACCAGGTGCATTAGTAAGTTCAAAGGACACAACTAACCATTTCATTCTTAATCTTAAACTTAGTTTTTCATTTGTCACATTCTTTTATCTTAATTTGATAATATCTATTTTCAAATTAATTTTTAAAAATACACAAGATTCTTGTAATTCATCTAATATATCATTAATCCTAGGAATATGATATCTATATTTTACTGTCATGTGGTGATCGTACGATAATCAACACATATCCTCAAAACTTTATTCTTTTTATACATAAGTAAGACTAGAGCAATATATGGACTCATGCTCTCTCATATTTACCCCTTTGACATCAACTCCTCTATTTGCATTTAAAGTTCATTTATCTTCTTAGGATTATTTTGGTAGGCTGATTGGTTAGGAATCATAACTCTAAGTACAAGATCAATTTGATGTTCAATTCTCCTTATTAATGGCAAACCACTTGAAATCTCTTCAAGAAACACATCATTAGATTTGCATAATAAATAAATAACCACACTAAAAATATAGTGATCAAGTTTGTTAGTGTTAAAATAAGTCTCTTTTGTACATGAGTACAATCAATGAGTTGTTGGAATAAAAAAAAAATTAACCTCTCCTCTCTTGCATAAAAAAATGGTTGTTTCTTTGATTTTTTCACGATATCCTCTTTTCTCGCCCTTACTTTCTTCTCTTCTATTATCTTACCTGCATTCTCAGCTAAATTCATATTTATTTCATTAATGGTCAGATTTGATTGCTTTATCTCACCCTATTTCTCACTTGTATTTTCTCTCTCCTCTTCCTTACTTTCCCTTTTCATTTTTATTTGATCTCCATAAACCTGTTTAGGTGATAATGATACAAGAGTGATGGTTTTATTATTTCTAAAACCATCATGTATTTCTACTCTATCAAATTATCATGGATGGCCCAACAATAATTGACTAACATGCATAGGAACCACATCACACAACACTTTATCATGATACCTTTCAATAAAAAAATAAAACCAAGACTTGTTTTGTAACTTTATTTTCACCGCATTCATTCAACAATTGCAATATATAAGGTTTATGACGTTTAACATTGTTTAAATATAATTTCCTAACAATAGTAGTACCGATAATATTATTATTTATTATTATAATAATTGACTCACATGCATAACTATCATTATTTATGATCATAATACATACATTGGTACGAATATGACATCGTGTATGAAAGGTGTTCTCTTTTTATTGCTCAACATTATCTTTTTAAATACGAATGTTAAGTGTATTTATAATAACCAAATATTCACCCTCAACTAAGTACTCAACATTCTCATCACTATAATCTTCAAATTGTGGCATCTTATCCTCTTTAGATCTATCATTTTTTTTATTTAATCTTACCATGATCATTCAAAATCATAACCCTCTTATTTAAACATTGAGAAACAATGTTTTTTAACCCCTAAACACCTGAAATACTTAATATCATGATTACGAGTAAGTTGAGTATTAAATTTACCTTTAGATTCCATAAGGACCTCTTTCTTGGCTTTATATGATTCAACCTTAGCACCCACAAAAGGCTTAGTTTGGGCACCCCCTCCTCTCTCCTTATGTTCAACCTCCATAATGATGAAGATCTTTCTTGTGTTTTATGTTAAGTTGTCTCTCCACCTTTATAGCTATATATAACATGTCCTTTAACTTTAGATAGTGTTACAACTTTACTATATTTGCTAAATCTTGATTTAACCCATTACAAAACCTTATCATGGTTGCCTCTTTATCCTTTACTATATTCACATGAATCATAACAATTTTTATCTTCTTATGGTAATCATCCACACTCTTACACCCTTGATTTATGCTTTGTAATTTCTGAAACAACTCCTTGTAGTAGTGAATAGGAATAGATCTCTTTCTTATTATAGTCTTTATCTCCTCCCAAGTTTTAATAGGTGTTTCTTGGTTCCTCTTATTCAAAACAAGTTGATCCCACCATATTATAGCATAATCAAAACAAGTCAGAATTGAAACCAAAATGAAAATGTGTCCAAATTACCCCAAACTTAATATATGATGTTATGGTACTCAAAACCCTAAGAATATCATTTTATAAATGTTTTTATCAAGTTTTGATTCAATCCCCCTTGTAAAAGTAATTAGTGGCTAGAGTTAAAATTTGTAATTTAACAACTTTTTTTTTATTTATGGTAATTGATTTCCTATGACAATAACAAAATCAATGAAACTTTTTTTTTCAATGTTGTAACTATAGACAACGTAGGAGAATAAAAAACATAAATTTAAACGTGAAAACTTGAAAATTCAAAAATATATAACCTGATTTTTAGAGTTAAACTTTGATACTAACTGATATGAACCCCACGGATACAAGATCTAGAAACCCACAAGCGAGTTTGAACATAGTCCTAAACAGCCAAAAAATAGATTTGATATAAAAGCATGACACAATGATTATATTAAACCGATACACTAATATTATTGGAGTTCAAACCCCCACCCAACGATTAATGAATCTTGAATGATAAGTGTAAGAATAAAAAAACACAAGGATCTTTACAAGCACATAAGGTTACAACAAATAGAAATATTAACCAAATTGAAATTTATTTTTACAAAGAACTATTTATACTCTCCAAACAACCCTATTAAAACTAAAACTTGTGGGCTGATATGAATTCAATTACAAGTAAACCCAAATATTGTAAATAAACCCAAAACCTATTAGAAATAAATAAAGATTCAAGTACAAATCATGTACTATGCTGCCAAAATTTATCATGAAAGAAAAAAGTAAGATAGATAAAATATCTAGCTTAAATAAACATATAACATAATTAGGTATCCAAAGTAGCCTAGGATATAATTGTTGACTTTAAAAATCTCAATATGCTAGGAGATTTGTTGTTGAAGCTGTTGCTCATTGACTTGCCTTATAGATCATGGAATCCTTGCAAAACATGGAAAAAAATGTGAAGAAAAGTATTTCTCTTTATTGCTGCATTTAGTTTCCTCATATAGATACGATAATCTTAAGTAATCTTTGCCACACAAGAAAACCATAGTTGTCACCATTAAGTATCTTTATAGAAGATGGAAACTCCCAAAATATTTTGTCAAAATATAATCGTAATGTTATGATTAATTGTCATTACCTATCTTTTCTTGTAAGCATGGAAAGTTGTTTAAACAAGGTTACCCAATTATGCCACCAGCCATTATCCCAAGTTGGGGTTGACTTAGACCCATCTTGCATATAGATTAGGTTAATTATATGCTACCTTATTTGTGTTGAAGCCTTTTTGAAGTTAGTTTGGGCTTAAATGCTCTAAACAAGTTCATTCGATGCCTCAATTAGCTTTTTGACCTTCGACTAATAATTGGTCAAATTGGCACCTTTAGTGGATCATTTGTCATGGTGGGTTGATTCATATTAGATCTCAACGAGACAAATCCAACAACACTAGGAGATATCACTAATGGTGATCAAAGTGGGTCATATTCTCCATTCCAAAGCATGTGAGCAATTACAATGAGGATAAAGAAAGAAAGAAAGAAAAGAGACCCTAAAAGCAGACCAAAGCTCCAATTATAACACCATCAACATTATCAAAAAATTCATGATGAGACGAATCTAACAACACCAATAAAAGTTGTCAATAATAACCGTAATGGGCTATATATGGCAAGCAGCTCACTTGCCATTTAATGGAGAATGTGGCCCACTCCGATTACCATTGGTGACTTTCGTTGTTGTCGTTAGATTCATCTTATTGAGATCTTTTTTATGATATCAATGGTGTCGTAATCAAAGATTCGATGTACATCCCTCTCTCTTTCTTTATTTTTTTCCTCTCCTTTCTCTTTCTTGAAATTTATGTCATCTCATTTTAACATTTTTTTTCAGAAATCGATATTCCCAATCTCGACTTCTTATAAAATCACTATTCCAAACTATGATATGTATTAAACTGTATTATTTTAACAAAAACATTTAAATAAGTTATTTGACCAATAATTTTAAAAATAAGTGTTAACAAGAAAAAATACCCTCTTAATTCCTATTAAGTTGCAGAATTAATAAAGAGGAAAGTATGGATACGAATTTGATTTTGATCAACAGGACAAAAAGATGAGGTTATATGTAAAGAGAGTCCACGTGCCATCACGTGGTAATGGTTAAACCATAGATATGTTTCGTGTAATAATAATGAGCAAAACCAATCCCCATGCACCTATCCACGTGTTTTCCTTGCTTTAAAAAGACTTGCATGGCTTTTGATGTCTTATTCCCCGACATCTTCTTTTCCTTTTTAACCGTATGATCATTCAAGGGCGTTCTAAACATAATACAGTGAGGATCAACTGATGACTACTTGCATAGAATAGAAGTTCATGTCAATGGCATCCGGATCCCATTTATTAGTAAGTTTTCCATCCACCAGAGCCTACCCAATATCAGAAAGTTGCTTGCTCATTGCAAGTGATGAAGTGGGCCTTCTGCCACACATCTGATGCCACTTTAGGGAGTAAAAAAAGCATACGAACAATAATGCTCCCCATAGACCTTAGGAGGCATGGAGCGTTGATGAGGCTGGAAATTCCCGTTGCTTGATTCACTCTGGTACTGGCTGATTTGAATGCTGGTAATCCTGCAAAACAGAGAAGTTTGCTTTACACAAACAGAAGACTCTTCGATGTTTAAAGAACAAGGTGTAAAATAAACTAAGGTAGTATTAAATTTGTAGAAAGCTCTCCTGAACTTAGATGAAAAATAAAATAGTCTCACGAACAAAAAGAAATTAAATTTTTCATCTTGAGCAAAATCATTTCTTTGAATATACCCATTTAGTGCAAGTTATGGTTTTGCTATTTCATGTAGCATCATGTGTCCCTGTGATTCTCTCATAACTAAAAAAGAAAAACAAGAAGGAAACAAAACTCATCTTTATCTTATATGTTGTTCTCTCTTCATCTCTCTCTTTATCCTATGATTTTAACTTTACAGATCATTAAAAAAAAACTAATCCGTGCAAGAAACATAAACCGAAAACCCCAAATAAATATATCAATTACATTATCTTTCTTTGTTTTTATGATAATCATAGACTTTGTAGTAACACCATATACATTCACTACAAGGATATGGGTTGGGTTATTTGAATTGCCTGTAAATCAGATCAAAAGGGTAAACCAAGGAAAATAATTTGGTGAGTATGTAGGAATATATTGAATTAGGCTTCAGCTTGGTTTGTACTGTGAAATTCTTATTGTTTTGCTGTAATTGTTGCTTGTTGCTGCTATTGGGGTGGTGGTGGTTTGGCTTATTTCATTAATTGAATGAGTTTTTGGTTTATAGGTTTAATTTGCAAGAACAATTGGGTTTTGGACTAGTGATATTTTTCTTTTCAGATTTTTTTGTTTGTTTCATATGCAAAATTAGTATTTAAATTATGTATGAATCTATCAATACTATAAGTTTGGAATAAAGTTCTTAATGTAACCCTAGTGAAACTACGTTAAAAATTTATAAAAATATAAATTGAAAATTTTGAAAATTTAAGTTTCAACAAATATTTTGTTTCTCGCTTATAATTTTGGAGGGCGGAAGTAGTTTGTAAGTAGGTTTTTCAATAAAGAAAGGCATCTGCTATGATGAATCAATATAAATTTTTAAGTTTTTTTTTTAATGTGAGTGTTCGGGTTAGTTTGTGCGCACTTTAACTAATCCCACGAGCCTTGAAATTAACGACCATGTAAACCTCCAGTGGCCATTATATTAACAACCACATGACTTGAATCTGAAACCACAAGGAAATCAAACCTTTTGGTCCCAAGTTTTTACCACTGTGCCTACTAGATGGTTATAAATTTAATTGTTTACCTTGATGGGTTAGAGTCATTAAACTCACTAACCATTGGTACATGGTAAAAGCATCTCCTAATGATAATTATGAGCATGAAAGAATCAATTAATAAATAAAAAGAGATTATTTTGCTTATCTTTACTAGAATAAACTAAAATTAAAAAAATTAAACAATTTTAATTTTACTTTTCAAAAGAGAAACTGTCCTAATTATAACCTTAATGAAAGAATAAAATCATCGAAAGAAAACATGTTATAAAATTTAAAATGATTTAGAACAAATTACCTTGATTACTCCTCCTTGTTGCTATAAGATATACATTGTTAAAATAATTTGAAAGCCTTTTTTTTTTTTGCTTGCTTTGAATAGAAAAATGGTGCCGAATAGTGTTTTTCACTGGTTAATAAACTTAAAAGTCCATCCCCTTTTATAATTTTTTTTATTTAGTCCTTTATCAATTAATTTTCTTAATGTGACCCTACTACGTACAAATCCTCTGATACTAATATATGTCTTTATGTCCAAATCTATATTTTAAATGCTGAGTTATCATTACAAATGAGATCCATTAGTCACTTTATTTTTTCTTTATAATATAGGATTAAGTTTACTTGAGTTATCTATTCACACTATAATCCAAATATAAAATTAAAGTGATAAAATAAATTAATATTAATTTATCATCAACATTATAATATTAATATCTAACAAGATTTTATAATTTAGTTGTAGTGTATACTAGTATTTTTGTATTTTTATCTCTTGCCACTGGTAAAATTATTCTAAAAAACAATTTAAAAAATATATAGATATTAGAAAGTCAAATTTTTTACTTATGCTAGCCAAAATACTTTTTAAATACTTAAACAGTGATGTATAACATGATATATTTTTTAAAAATAAAATTATTGAAACGGCAACACCCTCAATTGACTTAAGTCAACTATGGTTACCATATAAAACCCGCGATGTGTATATGAGATTGTGATAAAATCATAGAATCTATATCGAAACAAAATAGAAAGCCCAATAATAACTGACCATATATTAAAGACCAAAAGTGGAAAAAATTCAATTTAAAAAAAAGAAATAAAAATGACATAAGTAAACCTATATCAATGGTCATCGCAAAGTCGTGGGGTCGGTTGATTTTTTCCGAATATAAGAAGAAAAAAGTTATAGCGACGCTAGGATTTCCATAAAAGTAAAAGAAATTCGAAACTCGGGTCATTGAGTTGACTGAGTTTAATAAGTTTGGTTAACCCCAATAATATAGAAAAGAAAAAAAAAAGCAAACTCATGTGAATTATGTAAATCAAGGTTAATCTTGCAAAATCATAACCTATAAAACTTTAGACTCGGGCTTAATTAAGAAGTTCAAATCCCAATCAATTTAATAATAAAAGGATAATATTAGAAAAAAAATAGCAATAAAATTAAGAAATGAAGACCGAACATGAAAAAAAAGTTAAGAATGAGGATGAAATCACAAAAAAAAAAAATCTATAAACCATCTAATAAAAAAACCAATCAAATGAATGGAGTTCAAATTTAAGAAATAAAAAATTAAAAGAGAATAAAATTAAAAAAACAAAATTCCAAATATAAAGGGTTAATAAATTGAAGGGTTGTTATTCTTTTTTCCATGGGCATCGTGTAAATCAAGGTAGAAAAGAGGGAATAAATTTTTCAACCACTAAAGTTAGCTATATGGATGGCTCGTAGGCGGCAGAGCGGCTAACATGTTAATGTGTGCTATGAATATGTTAGCGGTTTTTTGTATTTTTATATTTTATATATTAAAAAATAACATTGCTTTTTATTGTGAAAAAGCTATAATGAAATGATGAATGAGCTATTGTTAATATGTTTTGAGGATTTTAATTTTAACAATGATTGAGTCATTACATTACACTGTGTATTCAAAAGTAAAAACAAAGAATCTCCTTAGCTATAATTAAGTTATTTTTTGTTTTTAAGGGTACCAAATAAATTTATTGTACAAAATATTTATAAAAAAACAAATATACCCCCTTCAATAATTTTAGAATGGCAAATGAATCATGTGAAAATACAATTCTAACCTTGTAAGCCTGTTAAATAGGTCTTTTTTTTTTTAAGTGCAAGAAAGTAAATCCATTATTATAATCACAGTGATTTATACCTATTATACAGTGCTGTGGTCACGAAGTTTAGATTCTTTCAATAAACAATTCATGGATTAGAAGAGAAAACGAGCAATGAGTTCTATTTGTCAGGTCATCTCATCATTTAACCTGTGGATTTGAACATAAAAATTTATTTGAGTACTGAGGGTTAAAAGGGTCATATTAAAAATTATTGATAAGGGACCATATATTAAGCGAATTATAAAAATAGAGGGACTTTTGAGCTTGAATTTCCCATATTTAGATAATTTAAAATCATGATTAATGAGATTCACTTTTCAATCAAATAAAAAAATAGATTAAAAAAATAAATTTTAATAAAAATAATTTAAAAAATAATAAATAACTAATAATACATAGAATAATATATTAAAATATATCAATATGTTATATATAAAAAATATCATATTTTAATACATTAAGGAATATATTTTTTTAATTTGTATAATATTACTAGAACATATATTAAAATACACAATATATTATCTTACACAATAATCATGCATACTGGATCATATAGTTCGATTATTTTCAGTTTTCAACAAATACTTTAAAGAGTTTGATAGTATTTTTTTATAAAAAAAAATTATAACTCAAACTCAAAAAATATTAGTTTTCATCTTATTTTCTACTTACATGACCATACAATAAAAAAGGTTTTCAATTTATTTTTTATAATACAATAAATAAAAAATAATTAAAAAACACACTTTTTAATAAACAAAGTCATCCTTAATAAATTCACGCCTTGTTTGTTTCAAGGAAAATGAATTTCTGGAATTCATTTTCCTTACTTTTCCATGTTTGGCAACATTAGAGAAAAGTAGTCAACGGAAACTTAATTCCAGTCAACAAAAAAACACTGTTTTATCAAAGGAAAGTGTTTTCCTCCGGATAAAAAAAGGAAAACACTTTCCTTTTCACAAATCACGATCTCTCTCTCTTCTCAAAAACGATTGGAAGCAGCAACAATTACAGAAGCATTCTCTGGACAATTGAAGCATTTAGCTTGCACAATTTCAGGTATGTTTTTTTCCTCTATTTCCTTTATGTTCTATAATCTTCTTTGTAGA
>Ga0325414_1006137_pt1 | contig 12727 bp, 10 predicted proteins | sample PopdelMetagenome_8_FD_206183 | JGI IMG/M metagenome (GOLD analysis project Ga0325414, IMG submission 206183) | Populus deltoides microbial communities from Bellville, Georgia, United States - Leaf-PdKOR-R3 | ecosystem: Host-associated > Plants > Phyllosphere > Phylloplane/Leaf | place: USA... | reverse complement strand
GAGCGAGGAAAGCAATGGTCCCCTATCATACATTTGGAAATAACATCAGCATGCTTTATCAATCCCAGCAAAACCTTTCACCATTTTGGCAATTCTCTTCATTTTAACCTACATGGATGGATTTATAACAAACCTTCTCCTCTCCCTTCACCTCTCTTCCATCTCTAATATTCTTCTCTTTATATCATTAAGAAAAGAAAGATTCAGAATTAAATTCAAAGGAGCTAGCTAGCTAGCTACCAGTTTGAAGGAATAGCGGAGCTTAAAGAGAGAAGGGGGTCATCAAGTAGAGAAAGTAATAGTAATATGGCAAGAGGGAAGATCCAGATCAAGAAGATTGAGAACTCGACTAACAGGCAAGTTACTTACTCCAAAAGACGAAATGGTCTCTTCAAGAAAGCTCATGAGCTCACTGTTCTTTGTGATGCCGAGGTCTCTCTTGTCATGGTTTCTTGCACTGACAAGGTCCACGACTACACTAGCCCCTCCACTACGTATGTCCCATATCTCTCCCTCGTTTTCTTTTCCTGTCAAACCCTTCTTCCCTTTTATATATTTTGATTTTATTTTTCATGGCCAGAACGAAGCGGATATTTGATCAGTATCAGCAGACTAAGGGAATAGATCTTTGGAGCTCCCACTATGAGGTGTTTAATTATATCTAATTTCTATTATCTTTTTTGTGCGTGCTAAGTCAAGACCCTCCGTGTTTCTCTGTAATGGTATAAAGCTTGTGTGCTCAGATAATGAAAGAGAACTTGGAAAAACTGAAAGAGGTGAACATGAAAATCAGGAGGGAGATGAGGTGATAAAATGCCTGAAATTTGTTGTCCATATGCTCGTTATTCATAGGTGGTATCTGTTCTGTTTTTTGCTATTTTTTTTATGTTGTCGTGATTATACTTTACAGGCAGAGGATGGGTCAGTGTTTGAATGATTTGAGCTTTCAGGATCTGCAGAGTATTGAGAGCGATATGGAAAGTGCTTGGAGGGTTATTCATGACCGTGCGGTAAGATATTCGGCCCAGCTCACAGCATTCTTAGGGTTCTAAACTAGGAAAATTTGCTGGACAGCTCAAACTGTCACAAGAATGGATATAAAGAACAATTCTGGTCTATTGACATGTATTTCAACTTCTACGTTTTGCTCTTGAACTATGAATACTTCAGCTATAAATGTTTCAGCAAGAATTTGTCTGGACAGTTCTTTTGTTACTTTAATTTGGAGCAAATCAACTGAAAACTTCAACTCAACCACTATAATACTGTCTTCTGGTGACAGGATCGTGTGCTTACTAATCAGATTGAAACTTCCAAGAAAAAGGTATTCCTGTTTGATCATATAGTTCTGTCCATCTTCTTTGATGTCCATTTGTCTTGGATATTTGAGTCATTGGAATCTATTTCTTCTTATTGTTCCGTTAAAGGCGAGGAATGTGGAGCAAATCAACAGAAAACTTCAAATGGAATTAGTAAGTATGGAGCTCCAATGAGCTAGACAGGTACTAGAGATTATATTATTAACGGAAAATCTTGAAGTTAATGTTTCACTTTTTGTTATGAAGGAAGCAATGGATCAAGATCCATACGGCTTGGTTGACAATGGAGGGGACTGCAATTCTGTTATGGGATTTTGAAATGAAGATCCTTGCATATTTGCTATGCGATTGCAACCCAACCACCCTAATCTTCCCAGGGAAGCAGGGCCATCTCTCACAACTTAACCCTTGCTTGAGTAGTGTCAGCTGAATTGAGGTTACTCTACATCCAAGTTGCTCAAAATTATCCATGTGTTGACTGTTACCAATCAGAAATACTTGAATGGCTTTCCTTTTAAGTATCTGTAGAATGAACTTGTATTATCCCGGATTGCTTCCATCTTGACAACTGATATGCTGCGGAAGCCTTCTCTTCATTAATTATTAGTCTAATGATTCCTGATTTTCAGTTTTTCACAGAAAATTTTCAAGTTCCTACGCGTTGCTTGATGATATATGTTGTTCATCAGCTGAAATATTCGTGCACTACATGTATCTGGCCTGATCAATTTAGTAAGTTAGGGGCATCCCACTCAGCTGCTGAAATTGCATCATGTATTCTGCATTCTTTATTTCCTTTGTTGATTTAACCTCAACGAAAATTGCTTGATGATGTATGATGTTCATCAGCTGAAATATCCGTGCACTGCATGTAATGAACCATTACAAAATTAAGAGTAAACATGTAAATAAAAACAAATATATGGACTAAATTATTTTAAAAAAACTACAGGAACTAGAATAAGGTCTTATCAAGTCGTCCATTACATTCCTAAAATTCTTGCAACCAAATGATGTACGAAACATAACAAGCTGATTTTACTCGGTTTTGCGAACTATGGGTGCTTTTATCTTCCTATTTTACTACCAATGAGGATTTTGTTAAATCTCTTGTTGTTGTACGCAATTCAGCTGCTCAGTTTGCTCTTGCATTGATGAATTCTTGGGCATCAATAATTTTCAAAAAGGATGCCCATCATCTAAACTTGAACAGGCACGCATGCTTGATGTTTCTGTTTTCTTCATCAGCACATGACATCCATGGAACCATTTCTGTCAAGTTGATAGAATCACTGTGTGATATGTAACCCTTTTTAAAAAAGAACTCGGGCAAATTCTTTTTTCAGAGTCTGCGGCATAGTTTCAAGACTGTGTTTGGGTTCTGGTTGGAGAAAGATAATTGATTTAACCGAGTTAATTTAAAAAATAAAAAAAATAAATATTTTTTTAAAATTAACTCCATTAACCATCCCATCCTCTTATTTATAAAAGCAATCAAGTTATAAGTTTATTTGTTAAGTCTCAAATTTAATTGGGTCAATATTTAATAATTACAATATCAATATATCAAGCAAAGTCAAATCTAATAGTTATTATTTGTGTTGGTTTATTTTTTTTATTGTATGTTTGATAATATGATGTAATATGATTTTTAATTAAAAATATATTAAAATAATATTTTTTTAAAAAAATATTAGACACATAAAAAAATATAAATTTAATATTTATTTAAAAAAAAACACTTCAAAATTAGAAAGTACTCAGGAAATTATTTAGACCATCCTTGGAAATTGGAATTGACACCCTCACTATAATAATTGTCAGCATCTACAAGTTTCTGTAAGAACCAACCAGTTATCCGACCATTACCTAATCATCGTCAAATAATTAATAAAGAAATTGATCGGAAGATTTTAGCACAAGTAGTAACACATGTTGACAATTTCCTCGACGTCCCTTGTTCTTTTACTTGCGACACTTGCACTTCCTTTCCAATTAAGGCCAGCCTTACCCATCATTCCAGAACAATGGGAATAAATCCCTCCATGCCATCCTAGGCAACATCTCGACCAGATTCTCTGTCTAATGCCGAGGAAAAAAAAGTTTATTCCTTCGATGCCATCCAAGACTTGAAGAGACTTGTTTCAATCCAAGTAGACAATTAGCCCCAAGAGGAAAAGAAAAAAACTTGATCTTAGCATTAATGCACCGTCCATTTTAGATTTTACTGAGGGCTAAGTAGATTCAAGATTTTAAATTTTATCTCTGATGATTGTTGGAACTAATTGATTTTATCAAATATTGTTTTAAATTCACTCGAAATCAAACAATAACGATGTTTTTTGCAAGGATTTTCAAGTGATTTTTAATGTAGAAGTTCAATTGATTTTCAGCCAGAAAGATAAAATCGAGATAGATTCTATTCTATTTTCAACATGATAATATTTTTGGACTGAGAGAGATTTTTTGGAAAAAGTTTGACAGTCACACCTTCTCTCTTTTTTTCGAGATTAATATTATATTTTCCATTAAATATTCCTTAATTATCTCGGAATACAAGAGAAATTCAATTTCCTTCTAATCACGAAATAAAAAAAAACAAGAAAAAATAAATCAAAGCCGTTATTTTCCCAGCCTAGCAGCAAAATCTTTCTGCCCCACGCCCCGTAATTCGCTTAGACACAACTACCCCCATATAGTGCGAAACAACAAAAAGGCAATTCAATTTCAGCTCTGAAAAGGAAGCTTAAAAACCCGACTCGCCGCCTCCCCAACCAATTAACTTTATCTAATTTTCCATCTCGAGACGGACAACAGCCGTTCGCGGCGACAGGTCACCATCACCGATATAGTAAGCGGTGGAGAGAACCAAAGCGGTGGCTCTTCTCAATTCTCTTCAAGGGTAGTTTCGTCAAATTCACGTAATTCTCAAGAGTTCCTCTTTTTAGTCAAAAGGTCAAACCCCCAGGAACACTCTTTCTGCCCGCGACAGACAATTAGCAAAGTTTCCCAGTTCCCCGTCACCTGAGAAAGCAGTTGTTGGCACATGTGCCCTTCCCCGACGTTACTTCCATAACTTTTTTCCTGAAATCTCCGGTCACCTGAGAGAGCCGACGCACCAGCAAGAACCAGACTCCCTTCACTGCCCACGTTTCTATAAAAGAAAAGCCTCCAGCTGCTTCTCTTGCATGTTTATTTTTTAGGCATGGGAGCTCTCGGTCCTGTCTCTCCTTGGATTCCAGAAGATGACGTTTTGTTAAAAAACTCTATTGAGGTAAAAACCTTTTTTTCATCATCATTATTATTCCACCAATTCTTTGTTAATTAAAAAAAAAGTGAATAAAACCCATCTTTTTATACTAATTATTTTTATTTTTTATTGTTATTCTGTAATGGTGGATTTTTCTTGTTTTCAAGCATGAATTTCTTGAAACAAAGATTATTCTGTTTCTATCTTTTCTTGTAGCATGGATTTTGAGGACATAATTATTGCTGTATTTGATGTTTTAATTAGGGCAGGATTTTCAACATGTTAAATGGCCAATATCGAAGAAAATCTGAATTCGAACTTAGAAATAAATAGTGTTCTTAACATGTGAAAAAGAATGGTTAATTTTTTTATGCTATGATAGTGTTGTTTTGTGAGTTTCGATTTTGTTAATTGTAAATGATGAGGGTCCGGTTCTGTTTTTCGGATATACTGGTTTTGGTGATTGTGAGATTCTACGTGGCATCGGTAATGATATGATAGCTGTTATCAGAGGCATGATATTGAATATGCAAGGTATAAGCCAGGAGGGATATTTGTAATGCTTCATTTTCGCAAGGAATTTAAAATAGGAAATTTCTTCATGAGCCGGTGCAAAAGGGGGGATTTAGTGGTGCTGGTGGTTGCACTGCGGACAGGAGAAAACATTGGTGGTGAGATGTATCAGCAACACCAATTATTTTTCTAATTCGCTGGTATGACCTTGCATAAGTATTTCAAGAAGAGAAATTCTGGGTCTGTGAAAGAGAGGTCTTGCATTCTTTTATTCTGACTGTTGTCTATATGCTTTTACTAGTGCATGGCAGTAAGAAGAAGAGAGATGACAGCCATGGACATGGCAAGGTGTAATACATGAGGAAAACATTGAATACTAAGTTGAAACCATAAAAATTTAAGTTGTGGTTGTTGGCTAGGATGTCTGTGTCAACCGGTGCATTTGTGAGTGAAGTTTTGCTCCCATTGCATCCATAGGAATTTTACCGTTAACTCTTTTTGCTTGCAGTTTTGACGATATAGTTATTGACAGTGAAAATTTTATTTCTTCATCTGTTAGAACCATTGTTCTTATTGCTCTCTTTATTAAGCTTTTTGAATATATGTGTGTTTATAGACTGTTTAAAAGTAGCAGCACATGGGTTTTAGTAGTTGTACCTCTTTTTTATGCTTCTTAAGACTGAAGCATATAAAAAAACCTTGTCAATTGGTGCTTGGTGCAGCTTCTTCTCTTTTTTTTGTTGTTGTTGTGGGGTTGGATCATTGGTTTGCTACCATTGTCTAATTAAATATCAATTGTTAAAGCTTGCTGACTTTTGTTCAGTGTGATTGTTTTGGGAATCACTATTTATTTTTGTTTCTTTTTTATGTTTTGCAGGCTGGTGCTTCCTTGGAATCACTGGCAAAAGGAGCAGTACAATTTTCTCAAAAATTCACTGTTCGAGAAATACGAGATCGCTGGTATTCTCTCCTTTATGATCCGGTTGTTTCTTCAGAGGCTGCTTTTCACATGACTGAGTTTGAGTGTTCTGCATCGACTTTTCCATCAAAATTCAGTAGAGCTGGAAATTCAAAAGAAAATAAATGTTTTCCAGGGAAGAGGAAAACTGAAAGTGTCCGCCATTGTTACTATGCTCCGCGTAAAAGAATTTGCAGCAAACCATTTAATTCCATGGAGTTGAGTTTTCTTGATTCCCCCAATAATAACAATTATGTTGGCAATGAATATGAGCAATTATCCACACAATGCATGCTTGGAGATCCAGTTACAACTCACTTCGCACTTCAGGAATCAAATTTGGACATTATGCATCATGTGTTTCCTCCAATTGTGAGTAGTGGTACTGCCCATGCCTTTGATACCGAATTCCATAGTACAATTCAAGAAGATTATTCAATGGAGCAAGACAATATACACATTCCCCATATACTTGGAGAGGATCCATCTAACACTGAAAACAGAACCGTGGTCGAGGAACTCAGTCAACAACTGCCAGTTGATGATGACTTGTTACATGGGTGCTCTAACTTTGATGGAAATGATGTCCTTAGTTCACCAGTTCCAGAGTGTAGTTTGTCATTTCACAATTTGGAGTTCTCTTCTTCACTTCATGAGATGCCTATTTGGAGAATGGATGAAGGGATTTCAGTGCCAGATATTCCAAACAATCTTGGATTACATGACAAAGATATGCACCATGGTGATGCTTTTTCACTCCTTGATGATGGTGATATTAAGAATGCATGTTCAACAAGTTTCAATGATCTCCAAAAAGACTCAGAGTTAAAAATGGAAATACCGAGTGATGTGCCACAAAATTCATCTCATAGCACAGAAGATTTTCTGGCTGAACTTACCAATTATTTGTCTAATGACGAGGAAGGGGCAAGTGTGGATATGGATGGAAAAGATTTCAGCACCAATTCTTACATTGCTTGTCTCAATACAATTTTGTTGGATTCACCAAATAATTCTAACGAAAATCACAGGCCCAATGTAACTGAACCAGAAGCATCAATATCAGCAGACTGTTTTAAAAATCACTCAGATGCTTGTCCTGGAAACTTATGGGAGAATAGGGGGTCTCACTGTAGTGTGGATGCAGGTTGTAATTCTGAGTTCCAGTTTGTTTCATCAACATCACTTCTAGATCCGCATCCTGAGGTGAAAGATGGGAATATTTGCTGTGTGCTAAACACTGAGGACACAGAGATCCCATTCAATGATGATATAGACCTCCCCACTGACTGGCGCCCAAGATCAGTTACCTCCTTGTTGCAAAGGAATTTCCAACATGCTGGCAAACCAAATTCTTTATCCGCTAAGGAATTACCAAGTAATAAAAATGGTAGTGTAGTTCCAGTAGTCACTCACAGGGATCTAGAAAATCCTGGACAATTGCTTGCATCTTCTCAGATGGTAAGATTACAGGCGATGCCAGAATCTGGTCCAGTCCATCCTGTAGGTGATCGTAGTTTGAAACTTGAGTTGCCCGGCAGTGACTCCACTCGTAGGAGTGCAGGTTTTGCTTTTGGTGGCTCAACTCAATTTAACTCAGCAGATACTAAGATGGAAACTCTTGTTCCTACTAAACTGAAGGAAGAAACTACAGAAACCCCAATGGCCAAGCATATGAGTAATGAATCAGCTGATTCTTTATTAGAGAAGCCGTCTTTGGTTTCTGATTTCTTTACATATCCCCAGACAAATGTGTCTGCTATTAAACAGGTAGAAGATGCACCAGACAGAGTTCAAAATCATCAAGTATCACATATGAAAGTGGGCTCTTCAGATTTTGCTTCTTCAGAACTAGTAGTAAACCATTCAGTATCAGATCCAGCTGAGCCATCTATCCAGAGTGATGATGATGTACCATATTTTTCAGACATTGAAGCAATGGTAACTGTATACTGCATTCAAACAGATGGTGATTATCCTGTTTCTTTTGACAATTTCTCTTTTTTTCTGAACATATACTTTGTAATTCCACTTGTTATCAGATACTTGATATGGACTTAGATCCAGAAGACCAGGATTTATATTGCAGCGAGGAAGGTAAAATACATTCTGCTTCGTAACTAGCAATTGCTTTTCTCACATTTAACAAGCTTTGCGATGAATGATTCTCGCCCCCCCTCCCCCGGTCCATGTTTCCTTGAAAATAAAATGCATACAGTAACTTAGACAGTGTTTATTAGGGAATCACATCAGTATGAAACAATGAGTGAAACTAAGACAGCCCCAATGTTGTTGTAATAACATTGAACATACAAGCATGTGCTGCTTGTATTGGTAGTAATTTGATTCTATCTCAAGGTTTGTAATTGAAATCACTGAAAGATATTGTATACACAATTATCTGTGTTTGTGTGTGGGTTTGAGCACGCATGTTTAAGGGTACATGTTTTTGTGCTTATATTCATATTATTAACCGAGTTTGTTGACATACCTTTAGAAAATGATGTGCTGTATACATGCATTGTAGCTAAGCATGTCATATAAGTTCCAATTTTTCTCTGCAGTCTCAAGATATCGACATGAGGACACGAAGAGGGCAATCATGAGGCTGGAACAGGGTGCTCATTCTTATATGCAAAGAGCTATTGCACGTCATGGAGCATTTGCAGTTATACATGGCCGCCATTCAAAACATTATATTAAGAAATCTGAGGTATATTAAAGATTCCTTAATTGCTTAAAGAATCCTATTCTTTTAATCCCTTGTGTCCATGGTTGTTTTTCAAATAGTTGCCTCATCTACAATACCACAATTGGAGCTATAAATTTATATACAGATACAATGCTCATCCAAATTGTGTATCTGAATCACTAGTAGTAAATTATCTAGATAGTTTGGTAATTTCATGTGATAAATATTCATGGTATATTAGTTAGGAGTAGGAAATTTTGTTTCCTTTTCATTCATTTTAAATCTAAAGACTATTCAACCTCAATAAGATGCTGTTTTGCTATGGAGCTTAATTTCTGAAGCTAACTATAATGTGTGACAGCCCATAAATCTTAAATCCATGATAAAATCTATGCCTTGGGTTGGTTTGTATGATTACAGTGCATGTGATTTTTCTTTGTGACCATGCAGGTATTACTTGGTAGAGCAACAGAAGATGCTATCGTCGACATTGACTTGGGAAGGGAAGGCCGTCGTAATATAATATCTCGACGGCAGGTGAGATTTGCCCAAGTTTATTAATGTATTTTAACTGTACTGTTAGTGGCTTATTCTCATTTTCTTTTTTTGGCCTAAAATTTGTAGAATTCAGCACTCAATCCCTTTTCCTTTCACTCCTTTATTTTCATATTTTTCTACTGTTTTTTTTTGTCACTTCAAGGATTCTTTTCTTTTCTTTCAAACACTGTCATCATTTACTAAATTAATTAACTGATAAATTAAGAAGATTTGCTTGTTAAAAGTCATGAAAAGTGAGAATTGTTTATTAAATATGGGTTAAATTAGGTTGAGATTGAAGATGGTATTTATGCATGTCTCTTTATAAAATTTGTAACCATAGCAATGAAAAATGACATGAAATCAAACTTGTAATTGCCTCGCATGCCATTTGAGAATACATGTGGAGTTCTGGATATTGAATTGCTGTAATCCATTTCTCGCTTCAAAAGCTCAAAAGATTTCAAGTGAAGTTTACTTAAGTTGTAATTGCTGATAAGAATAAAATAATCCTTTTGAATCTAGCCTCTTTTGGCTCCATCAGACACACTATGCCCCCTCTTCCTGTTAAATTTCACATCTCTTATTTTTACCTTTCTCTTGTAGTCCACTAAGGCCTACTTTTTTCTTTAAATTGAGGTGCATGTAACTTTTCCTTATTTGTTTAGGCTACTATAAATTTGGACAAAAGTGGATCTTTTTATCTGAAAAACCTTGGCAAGTGCTCCCTCTCGGTGAATGACAAGGAAATAGCCCCTGGACAGAGTCTAAGCCTTACTTCTGGTTGTTTGATTGAGGTTTGTTGCAATAGGTCTTTATTTCAGCATTCATGGTTAACAAGATGCTCTTTATGTGTAGAATTTTCTTTCAAGTGTTCTCTGCAATTTTATCACATATTGAATCTAATGTTGGCTTTTCCTGTGCCTGCTTTTACCTGTCAGTGTTTATGCAAGTAATATTTAGCAATAACAAAAACAAGCCTTTATCATAACTTGAAATTTGTGTGGATAGAACGAAACAAATGCCATTTTCACTAAGGGTCTTTACAATGAACAAGATAATACTCTTCATTCTGTGGTACTGCCATCTTTAGGGAGAGTATTTATCGTCTTGAATTATATGCCATAAATCTTAATGAAGTTTGTTTCTTGTACACAATTCATTCATATGTTGACGGCTGTTAGGTAAGAGGTAATGTCGAGAGTCCCACTGTTAATGCATACGCACTTGTAACCTTTATCTCTTTCTTTTTCCCAGCTGCCCATAGATATTTGCTATTTGATTTTCCACTCTGTGTAAAGCCCAAATGGTTTCTCAATGACTGCAAATTTGGACTCTAGTTTTTTGATGTGCCAACTGCTCTAAGATCACTTTGTTCGTGGCACACATGATTACCACTATTATACAGAATCTGTAAATTCCTAGGGAAACCTTATACTGTTTTCTGCTAACATTAACAAAGGCAATTTATTTTGTTGCAATTGCTTATTATAACTAGCATCCACATGTTTCAGCTGCTACAATACAAATGTGTCTTAATCCACAAATGACTTTATATTCCTCATGTTTTATTCCTCAAAGTTTTATGTTTGCACAGTACACCTAATCTCAAGTAATTCGTGGGTGTATCTGATTTTGCAGATTAGGGGAATGCCTTTCATATTTGAGATAAACCAAACTTGTGTGAAGCAATATCTAGCTAGAAAAGCCCAGGAGAACCAAACCTAGGAGCACCTGGTTTGAATCACACCAGTCATTCAGAGCGTCATCAGAAGGTGCTATATTTTTTTACCATGTGCTTTCTGGGTTCTTTCGATAAGCTATGTTCAATCTGTTGTATGTAGATCAGCTGCCTTTGAAAGAGGAGTAATGTTCTCATTTTAGAAAGGATTTTTCCGCATGATGTCTTAATCATTAGAAATTTATATAGGGATTATTACCTAAAAAAATTTATATGGGGAGCATGTTTTCACTTGCATGCAACAAGAAAAATCGCGAATCTAGGTTACTGAGCAATTACTTCTCTGTTGGGAATAAATAACGTTCTCTTGAGATATCGGGGATGTTTGGGAATAAATAATGTTCTCTGTTGGGAATAAAATCGCTAATCTAGGTTACTGAGCAAAGGAACTGCACGAGTTGTAGTTCTAGCTTTCCCTTTTCTTTCCCCTTCCATCAAATTACTCTGCGCAGACTCTTCCTGGCAGTATGATCAGAGTCGCATTAGGATAACAAGGCTGTCGAGATAGACCTGGAGTGTGCTTATGATTGCTTGGGGCTCAAGCAAACATCCGAACAATGACTTTCCACTTCTGGTGGTTGATTGGACCTTGACCTCCTCCACATCATTCCATCTGTTGCTGGAATGGGGGATGATTCCTGTTAGGTTTGAACCTGCCAGCGAAAGCTTGTTAATTACTTTGTGGAGGATGAGACTCGAAATAACTTGAATCTCTTATCAAAGTCATTTATTAAATCTCAATGGGACTTTCATCTCTCATCGAAATCTAAACTCTGCTCTGTCTTCTTATCTGATCGATTTTGTTTTGTAAGGCAATAGTTCCCTAACCCAGAGCCGAAAGTTCGTTAGTGAGGTTGCTCTCCTTGATGATTTGGTACCCTAGTATGCATTTCACATCTGATTGAAGCATCCAATGTTCAGTAAAACTGTCTTCATTTGGCAGTACTTACAGAATCTGAGCAGACGCATGCAAAATCACCATAACCGGCTAATCAATTTCTGTATTTATTGGATTTTCTTTTTATTGTAATTGAACCCTAAGTCAGAAGATCTCACATGGGATCCTGCCACATTCCTTATGGTCAAATCCAACGGTTTGAATGAGACTGGTGTCCGCTGTCATAAATCACAACTCTCTAGCATCTACAAATTAGTCCAAAAACCCAAATCGTACGGAACAATCGAACTATCGTACTCTCTTGTCCATAGCCTTTGCTTTGGTGCACAACCTTCTAAATCCAAGTCCAGTATCTACTCTCCCATTTTCCTGTCTACCTCTATCTAGTTTCTCCGTGGAAAATGTCAAGAAGCAAACGCAGCCTCACTTTCTCTCTACAGTAACTCCTTTTTAGGATCGCATTGTCTTTACTGTTGCTTAAAGTAGATTCCAGAAGCCACCCTGGAGACATACGGGTGCTCAAGGATCTAAAACATGCTCCCCAAGTCCGTAGCTCCTGGATCTTGATAGAACTTGTGCGACTTCTCAGTGGATCCCTGTGACCATATCTTCAGCGACAAATTCACCTGTGGGTTCAGGTGTGACTGGGTTGCTCCTGGTTTATTCTGAGTCGCTGTGATTACTGTTGACCTGGTGGGTTACTCTGGTTTATCTCTTCAATCACCTAGAACCTGCGTTACCTACAAACTCTTGACGTTTCAGATAACTCCTTCAATGGCTCAATCCCATACTCGCTTTCCAACCTCACTCTGCTCCGTC
>Ga0325414_1006135_pt1 | contig 12731 bp, 5 predicted proteins | sample PopdelMetagenome_8_FD_206183 | JGI IMG/M metagenome (GOLD analysis project Ga0325414, IMG submission 206183) | Populus deltoides microbial communities from Bellville, Georgia, United States - Leaf-PdKOR-R3 | ecosystem: Host-associated > Plants > Phyllosphere > Phylloplane/Leaf | place: USA... | reverse complement strand
AAGAGATAATACATGTCTAATCCTAAATTTTACAATTTTTAATTTTGATTTTAAAATTTATTTTTATTATTTTTATTCTTTAAATATGAAAAAAACTCACTGTAAAATAGCTATAAAGAAAAAAAAATATTTAGATGTTAGCAATTCCAACAAATAAAATAATCAAGTTTGGTATTAAAATATTTTATTCCATAAGAAGTATTTGATAATGGTAATTTTTGATTCTTATCTTGCTAGAAAAAATATAGTGGTGCTTAGAAAGATTTGTTGTCTTGATTTAATTTTTAATTAATTTTATATTACTTTAATATATATATATATATATATATATATATATATATATATATATATGAATTTATTATGGTTTAATAAATATTTTTAAGTGAAAAATTAGTTGGAAATGCACTTCTTGGTAAAAAAAAAAAAAAAACACAAACTTGCCTTTCTCTTAGATCCCTCTACTTGGCTATTGGAAATTGCATAAGCCTACGACACATTGTCTAATACAACAAACAAAGCATAGTGCATTTTATTTTATTTTAAAAACAAATAAAGGAGGGATGAAATGTCAACCCCCATAATAAAAAAAGAAAAAAAAAAGAAAAAGAGAAGCAAAGGCTTGACACATAGGTCTTGCCTGTTGCTAGGAGGCCAAACATTCGGCGTAACCCTTTTTTTTATGTTTAACTTTTTTTGACACTCGATTTTTTTTTACCATGTTGATTCACTTGCCTTTTAATTTTGGTATTATTCTTAAATAATATTATAATTTCATTTGATTTCTAATAATTAATTTTTCAATTATTATATATCTGATATGAAAATGATAATATTTCTAATAAATTGTTGATGAAAATTTGATTTAAAATGTTTTTTTTATATAAAAATTAAATAGATAATATTTTGATTATAATTTTATAATGTTTATGATTGTTTTAGCTTTCAAATAGATATAAAATATGAATATACTATTTTGATTTTTTTACCTTGTTTTCACAATTATAAAATATTTTTTTAATAAAAAAATAATTCCAATTAAAAATCTTGTGTTCACTAAAAAAAAGTAGAGATACTTAAAAAAAATAATTGTAAACTTGATAAATATATACTTTGTACTTGTATAAAATGACTTACATTTAAAAAAAAAAACTATTATTCTATAATCATATAATTGTTTTGAAAAGCCACAAGCGACATAATATCATTCCTTAATATTCATATTTATTTAAGCTTCATGACTTAATCTTTGGTTTAGATCAATATATTTATTATCATTTATTAACATATATTATTTTTGATTTATTTTATTAAACACTCGTATTAACTTTTTATTTTACAATGACAATTTATCCTAATAATAAAAATATTTTTAAAATAATTATATTTTTAGATTTAATAACAATATTAAAATATTTTATTAAACCTGTAATTTTTTTTTTTTTTTTACATTCAAAAAGAGTTTGGTCCCCAAACATGCAAGCTAATATTCTCTATAAAACTAAAACAAATAAAGCCAAAATGTGCATTGCCCAAATCACTGACTGCCACCTTCTAATACATGACATATTTTGAACTAATCCAAAAAATATTTATAATTAAATAAAAATATTACTATTTTTAGAATGTATGGCAGATCAAACATCTATTAAAAACATATTTTATACTATCATTATATTTATATCACCGTTTAAATTTAAATTTAAATTACCTTTTATATCTTGGCTAATGAAATGTAAATATAATAAATTAATAAATTAGTAATTGGATTAGAATTTAATACCCTGAAGAAATGGAGTTCTTTGAATGTTATTAAATTTGACCTTTGAATGTAAAAAAAAATAATTCTATGCCGTGAGGAATTTTTTTGGTGTTATTATTAAATTTGATCTCACAAATCAATTTTAAAATTTCTCAACTTAATTTTTTTACTTAACTTGAATTTTAATTTAAATCATATAAAAGTTATTTTGATATGATCTAATAGACTTTGCAAATTTAAAAATAACTCAAAAATATTGAATTGATCTAGATTTTATGGCTTAATTAGCCAAACCCACAACCCAAGTTATAGAGTTTTTTGGGTTTAATAACTTTGTTTTTTACCATGACATAACCTAGTTGACTTGACGAGTTCTAAGATTACTTGGATGATTGATACGAACATGGATTAACTTTATTTTTTTTATGATATGTTTTTTTTATATTGAGATAATGATATATTAGATTGATCCAATTTTCATGGCTTGACCTGGTCATGGACTTTACTGGATTTAATAATTGTTTTTAACTATTTTTTACTTAATTATATGATAACAAGAATAAATACTCATAAAATTAAATATTAACTAAATATCATGATGTTTGTTTAAAATTGTAATAATTTTACAAAAAATAATAAAATTAATTTTTTTTTAAAAAGGACATGCTTCATATCTCTTTTGTGATTTTGCTCTTGTATACTATTATGACCTGATTTGTTTTTGCGTTTCAAAACAATCTCTTTCGTGATTTGAAAAAAATTGAAATTTTTTATATTTTTTTCTTTACTTCAATTTTTTTTGGTGTTTTCAGATAATTTTGATGCGCTGATGTCAAAAATAATTTATAAAAAATAAAAAAAATATTATTTTAATATATTTCTAAGTGAAAAACATTTTGAAAAATAACCGCAACCACACTTCTATCCGGACTTTACAATGATTCTCCAGTGTTTTCTCAATAGTAATATGTGCTGCCATCGTGAGAGGATCCCAACAAAATAAAAAATAAAAGGGAACTATCTAGGTGGTGGTTCAGTGGTAAGAGGTTGGGACCATTAGGTTTGCTTTCTCTGTGATCTCAGGCTCGAGCCCTGTGGTTGCTCATATGATGGCCACTGGAGGCTTACATGGTCGTTAATTTCAGGGCCCGTGGGATTAGTTGAGGTGCGAGCAAGCTGGCCCGGACATCCATGTTAAACTAAAAAAAAAAAAAAAAAAAGGGAAAGGAAAGAGAATAAGAGATAGAGAGAAGATTACATGGGCATTTTCTCCAGGAGACATAAGAGATTGCCTTATTATGTTATTGTAATTGAAGAATTGCAGTTTATTGAGGCTAAAACTTTACTTCGTTGAACAAAGCAAATCCGAAATCGAATACACAACCATTTTATCTATCTCCTTGTGTGAAAATATATCCGGCTACAAACAAGTAACATGGTACAAAAGAATTACCATTTATTAAACTCGTTACAAAAACCTAACCTAATTTAATTTTTAAATTAAATAAAAAAAGATATTAATTTAATAAAATATCCAGTTAATTAGAGTGGTTTTTTTAACAATTTCATTTTAAACTAGGGCAACTTTATTTTTTTTAAATAAAAAACATCATTTAAATAAAAAACATTATTTTAATAAAAATAATTGATATGAGTTTACCTAATAATTCATGGGTTAACCTGATAATCTAATAATTCAAGTATTTTTTCAAGTTAGTTTCTATACAACCACCATTTTGAACAAAATTATATAAAGATGCTAACTTATTGTTTTTTTTTTTTAGAACTAACTACAAAAACACCTCCAACAAACGACCTCATTCACAATGTTACTTTTGTTGACTCAGGCCATCTATTTTATCCTTAACGAGAAACCGAGAAAAATAGGGTTAGGGTTCTTAAAAGTTTCACTTTAAAAACAAATGTAGGTTTCCATGTAAAATAAATCTTGCTAGGCTATGATGTCAGAAAGAGGGCCATTAATTCCCTTAGGATATCTTTGTTGTGGGGCAGATTGATTGTGGGCTTATATAAGCTGTACTTAGACCTTAACTCCACAAAAACTGGGCATTCTTTAGGTCACTGGTTCAGTTAGATTGGGTTTGCATTTACCGGGTCAGGCCTTCAGGCCCATATCAGAGGATAAGAATATCTTCAGCAGTAAAATTGAAATTTTTCTGGTTGTGAAGGTCCAAGACAACCTTAGATCGTGTAATTGTCGTACGTTCATTGGAGCACAGCCAGAGTGCCAGCCACGTTGACACCGCTACTGGTTGCTGTAGCAGCCACTTAAAACTTTTTTTTTTTTTTAAATCAGTGGTGGATTCTGGCGACCATACTATATTCTGGCCAGATTTAAATAATTCGGTCAGATTTGATCAAAGTAGTATTCATTTAAGAAAAAAATCATGAAAGAAAATATTTTTTTTGAAAATATTTTTTCACATAAAAATAATTTAAAATTAATATGAATAACAATTAAAACAAGTAATTAATAATTTTAATTGTTTAATGTTGATTCTGATACGATTATTGGGTTTCCTGAATATGATATATGCAATGAAAATTATAAAATAAAATTATTTGGAAATTTCTAGCATCCACTGAATTTTATAAAAATTAAATTTATTACTCGATGTTGTCTCTCCTCAGGAAATAACATTTTGCTGCATTTTTCTTTAACAAGTCCTTCTTCAGCAGAGTACTAAATCATATGTTATTTTTCTTTTTCAAGTAGAAAAATTAACAATTAAAAGGTCAAATTTTTGTTTTTGTTTTTGAGTTTTTCCTGTTAGGATTGTTGCCATTAATGTGCAGCAATCATCAATGGACGACACCTTCCATTGACAAATGCAGCAGCTGGAGCTGGAGCTGGAGTTGGAGTTGCACCAACCATGTGCAAACTACCATTGTAAAAAAAGGCTGCTGGTGCAGCCATCATTGTTGAAGATAAGCTGGAGTTGGTGGGTGGCCACCATTATTGACAAAAGAGCAAGAGGAGCTGCTATGGATGCCTATAAATAGAGGCATACGTTAGAGAGCAAAATGAGGAAAAGTGCAGCCAAATATGTGAGAAATATAGGAGAGAGTGGGCTGCCAAGGCAGCCAGCAGTAGCTGCCATTGCAGCACTGATAAGAGAGAAATAGAGTGAGGTTGAGAGTTGCTAAAAAGAGGATGATTCCTCCTCCTCTATTGTTGTAAATTTTGTTCTCTCCCTATATAATCAAATAGCTTCTCTCGTGGATGTAGGCGGTTTGCCGAACCACGTTAAATATTGTGTCAGTGTGCTTAGCCTCCAATGGGCAAATATTAGAACATCACCGGTCGGAATTCCCTACAATTGGTATTATAGCTGATGGTTTAAAGTGGTGTTTGATTTTTGCTCAAAATTGAAAGTTGTCAAAATTATGTTTTAACCATACCACTGTGTAGAGGAGGAAGAGACGAAGCCACTGGTGAAAACGGCATCAAAATCGGACGTCGGAAATGGCCGTACGCGCCATCACGCTCCGGTCAGTCGTCTGCCCACGCGCGCAGATGCACCCCACGCGTCTTCTTCACCCGGATGGGCTGACCCGACCCGAATACCAGATGACCCGACCCACGCTCCAGACTCGGATAAGGATGACATCATCATGGCGTCACCATGCCTAGTTGGCATGCCATGTCAGCGTATAGTCAGCTGACACGTCATCATAGTGGGACCCACCGGCCACGTCATCAGCCGCGAGCCGAGGGACAGGATCTAGTGTAGCTGATCCTACGTACAACCGGATCTGAGATTGAATCTGGGCTGTTAATCAGGCCAGAATTGTTTTAATCAAATCTTAGCCGTCTAAAATGAGATTTGGACGATTTCAGACTTGTTTTCAGCTAATTTGATCGTTTCGGATGCAATGGTACGGTCCGATCATTGAGATTGAGACCGAAAGTGGTGGTGGTGAATTATTAAAGAAAGATTTCCCAATTAGGAGGCATCTGAAGGTCATCATGGTGGTCGATGGAGATGAAGAAGGAGAAAGTGCACTTGTTTTCCCAATTACATGTACTGAACTGCTAAGTGAGGAGAAATTTAATTGCCTTGAGGGAAGACAAAATTGGGATACTCTGGACACCCGATCATGTGGACGATTTGAGGTGGAGAGTGGAAATTAATGAAGACCAATCTTGACGAATCTAAGAACTGGTAGTCTCGCCAGATGTTGAGAAATCAGGTATAAAACCGGGATACCCTAAATCACTTGTAAAGGAAAGCCGCAACAAAGTACGGTGGATAGATACGTTCTAAGAAGTTCTGTCTAGGAGATTGAGTTTTAAGCGGGATCAGTGTGACCTCTCCAAATCTTTCATGGGAACTTGCTTAGTTGAAGGATCATCCATACAATACTATTTTTGTATATGTAATAGTTTGTAATGAAACTGTTGAAGACTAGCAAGATGACAACACAAAGGAACAGTTGGGTTTCGTATGATCATGGATCTGATGGAGTGGTGATTTCTTCAAAAAAGTTAGATTCGATGACTGTAATTTCTCGAAGGGAGAATTGATAAAGACCCTGATAATGAAAGAGAAATACTGCAAGGGGATAAAGATTGGCACCCTATTTTGACTTGGATAAGTGTTGTGACAGGATGAGCTACTGTCAAACATAAAAGCAAAGAATAGGGAGAAATCTAGAGAACCAAAATTGCACAAGAGCACACAGAGATTGTGCAGGAGTACCCAGAGGATCCAACGAGGTACTGTAATGAGATGATAGGTGCAAAGAGAAGAAGAGTTCCTAGATGAAGTTCAGAGCAGAGACTGTGTGAAAAAGTTGTACAACAAGAAGTCTCTTGTGCTCTTGATAAAGGCAACAAGCGAGGACCTTTCCAATGCATGCAAGGATGGAAAGATGAGCTGTTGCAGAAGCACCTAATTAAGGGGGTGCGACCGCCTATGATGAAAGGCGAAGACACCAAAGAGAGTTGGTATAGGTGGAGCTATCAAGCAGAAAGGCATAGAAGCTCCAAACATAGAAAATGAGATTGAAGATTGCGAAGAGTGCACCGCAACTCTCTTTTTCTATGTGATCAGTGGCAGTGATCTCTCTCAAGTCCACATGGTGGTAGAGAATCTTGGAGTCACTGGAGACATCCCCGATGAAGGAGGATGTGACCGCCTCATGACGACAGGCGGAGACACCTCAAGAGTAGGTGTGAGGGCCATGATATGAGTCCAAGTTCAGACCGTCTCATGATGATAGGCGGAGACACCTGGGATGGAAGGTGTGTGGACCATCATATGAGTCCAAGTTTAGACCATCTCATGACGACAGGCGGAGACACCTCGGATGGAAGGTGTGAGAACCATCATATGAGTCCAAGTTCAGACCGTTTCATGACGACAGACAGAGACACCTCGGATGGAAGGTGTGAGTTCAGACCGTCTCATGACGACAAGCAGGAGACACCTCAAGAGAAGGTGTGAGGACCATGATATGAGTCCAAGTTCAGATCGTCTCATGACAACAAGTGGAGACACCTAAGATGGAAGGTGTGAGGACCATGATATGAGTCCAAGATTAGACCGTCTTATGACGACAGGTGGAGACACCTCGGATGGAAGGTGTGAGGACCATGATATGAGTCCAAGTTCGGACCGCCCCATAACAATGGGCGAAGACACCTTAGAGAAGGTGTGAGGGCTATGAAAGGAGCCCAGCCCCAAAGCCGATATGATGGCTGGATATAAGTGGACAAGTGTATAACCAATGAAGATGCTATGATGAGTATAGAGACAAATGCAGGATTGACTTTCATGGATATTGCCCCCATGCTAAAGATCAATGAGCTAGAAGACATTTGCCTTGGACAATAAGTGGATGACTTGTGGAGCATTAAGACGCGACTGCTATGAAGGAGCAGAGGGCATGCGCAGGCTCTGGGAACAAGTTGACTCTTGTCAAGGTGGTGAGCTCGGTAATGGCATTGTAATACTTAGAGTATGAAGATAGAGATGGATCAACATTTAATGGGCTGTCCCCATGGTTAAAGGTGGAGAGCTACCTGAACTCTTGAGACTGAGAGCGGGAGACTCACGGAGACGTAAGGCGTGGTTCCTAGGGTGGAACAGAGGGAAGATGCAACTCCTGGATGAGTAGACTCTTGGAAGAGTGGTGAGCTAGTGATCACATTGAAATACTCAATGACTGTCGCACTTGGAAATATCCGTTTGAGGGGGTGTTGTAAACTTTGATGTAAGGCTTGATAAATCATTCCAGGCCAAGCATGGTTGATATGCTTGAAGGGGAATGCAGTGTCCTAGAGACAAGCGTTAACACTTTTCAAATGTGATGTGGTAGATCATCTGGTTGAAGTGATCCTTTGAAGTGAGCAAATGGGTGCTTGGGTGACTATGGTGATTGAGAGGTTTGGCAAGTACCTGTAAACTTAGCCACAAACGCTCTCGGAATGGTAAGCTTGGAAGAGCTGTAGAATGCAAGCATGTGCTGAAGAAGCAAGAGGACAATTGCCCACATAAATGGCAAATGGGGTGATTATTAGGATTGTTGCCATTAATGTGCAGCAATCATCAATGGACGGCACCGTCCATTGACAAATGCAGCAGCTGGAGCTGAAGCTGGAGTTGCACCAGCCATGTGCAAACTACCATTGTCAAAGAAGGCTGCTGGTGCAGCCACCATTGTTGAAGATAAGTTGGAGTTGGTGGCCACCATTGTTGACAAAAGAGCAAGAGGAGCTGCCATAGATGCCTATAAATAGAGGCATACGTTAGAGAGCAAAATGAGGAAAAGTGCAGCTAAAGATGTGAGAAATATAGGAGAGAGTGGGCTGCCAAGGCAGCCAGCAGTAGCTGCCATTGCAGCACTGATAAAAAAGAAATAGAGTGAGGTTGAGAGTTGCTAAAAAGAGGATGATTCCTCCTCCTCTATTGTTGTAAATCTTGTTCTCTCCCTATATAATTAAATGGCTTCTCCCGTGGATGTAGGCGGTTTGCCGAACCACGTTAAATATTGTGTCAGTGTGCTTAGCCTCCAATAGGCAAATATCAGAACATTACCGGTCGGAATTCCCTACATTTCCAAGATTAGTCTTCTCAATCGAGTTTAATCACATGCTTTGATTGGGTCAATAAAACATTTTAACCATGAAAACAACCTGCTCCCTGGATACTCAGCTAGGACCTAGAGAGAAAGAGATACAGTTGACCACGGCCTCGGGAGTTCTTATTCTAACTTGAAGGGGCCGGTGGCAGCATCTAAACAGCATTGAAAACAGCACTTGAAATTGGAATACTCTCCATGAGATCATAAATGGCACCGGGCAGTTGAGTATTGAAGCAGAATCTCTGTGCCCACCTTGAAATGCAAAGAAGAGTGGCGTCTAAGGGAAATTCTTCCAGGCTTTTGCTTCTGTTTCTGGCAATAATGTTCTCTTGGATACAGCAAAATAAATAGAGTTTTAATCATGCTTGTTACTACTATATTCACCCATCTTCTCCTAAGAGCTGCAACCCCAAGATCACGTAAAGACCTCATCTTGCATAATCAACTTTCTTCTATACAAATATTCTATTATAGAGTAGTTTCTCATTTGTTAATTACGGCACACACACATGCAATGTGACTTTGTGTTTTCACATTTTCTAGGTCAAATTAAACTTGCGTTACAAGGTAAATGAGGACATTGGTGCGAATTGATTTATAAGCTCATTGGCTATTTTTTTTTTAAATTTCTTTGATAAAGAAGGTATAATTGGAACCATTTGAAGCAGATAAATCTATGAATACATTGGCAAGTGTGCTGAAGGCAAATCTTGAATCAAAGTCCGATTGCATTGATTAAACATGGAATTATTTACTCCTGGTTTTGGTGGATAATAATTTAAGCAGTGGTCCAATTCAAGCAATCCCTTAGGCCAACCACATGCATTTAACTCTTTTGGTTTACATAGATGACTAGCATATCGTATCCAATTTTGCTGGTAAGAATTTTGATCTTATCAACTGTTTCATTGGGGCCATACTTGCTGTAGAAGCAGTGACAGCATTAAAGGGTATCTTTTCTTTTTGCTAAAAAAGGTTGCAGTATGCACCAATTTTCATCACAAGCAGATCATTGATGAATTTTTCAGTATATTAGGCTGCGTTTTATTGTCAACTGGCTTTTTTTTACATGCCTGCTTGCACTCTTCGAAGCTTCATCATGAGCTTAACAGATTTCAGAACATCAGAGCAACCTCCTCCGCATGGCCCCATGGCTGATTTGTTAACTAATGGATACCAATCGATTTGGATGCCATATGATGCGGCTATATTTTTTTTGTCTTCTTCTCTTTCTTGGCTACATGCTAGTTGGAGTCAACAGACACTTGCATCTCATAAAGAATTCACGCTTATGGGACTCAGGAAACTAATAAATTGACGTTATTTTCCTAAACCATCACTAACTTTTGTTTTTATCAGTTTGACTAACTGTTGAACACACCAGACAAGCTGATGTTTTTGAGATTAAACAATATTTACATGAAACATCTTCTCTGATTTACAGTGTCAACAGCATTACCTTTACGCCAGGATGCTTGGCATAAACTTGCGAAACTCAAGAAGGGACCAAAAAGGAGGCAGAAAGGAAAATTAATTCTTTTGCCATTGAATTTGAAGAACATAAGGAGCACATATGTGACTAGTCCCAGCTCAAATTGCCCAACATGAAACATGCTTAGGCAGCTTAGCTTTTGAGTTCCCCCCGCAAAATTTCCCTCCATGCTCTTGTAGATCACATTTGGCAACTTGCTTTATAGTTTGTCGCGGTGTGAGGGTGGCTGGGAAAGGGACCTAACCTTTACGTTTTTTTTTTTCCACTCAACAATACAGAGAATATATAGAGACTACTCGTAACAAAACCCATTAAAGTTTTCTGCCTTTTTTCTGTAGAACTGTACAGCCAAGATCTCGAATCCCCCACATGAAGAAAATACACTTGGTCACCTTTAACTTTGCAGAAAAGAAGAAGAAAAATGCTGCAAACACCACAAAAAAGAAAAGAAAAGAAAAGAAAAGAGAACCCCATGCTACTATACAAATGAAAACATATATTACATATTTTAATATTGAGCAGAAATTCCTATCACGAACATAGCCTGGGTAAGGATCTGGAAGTCCTATGGTTTGATACCCTTGACTTCATGATTTTTGTCATCGGTGCTTGCATTTTCATGCAAACTCTCTCCAATTCCGTCACCCTCCACTGCATTCCTTGCAGATGTGCTCTAAGCTTATCATTATCAGTTGGAAGGTCAAGTTTCCCAGCATAGAGCACAATTTGTTTACTAGTTTCATTTTTCTTTCCCTTGCTTCCAGTTTCACTAACACCAGAAGATGAATCAATATAGCATTTTGTTTTGCCAGTGGCCTTGAGTAAGCTTTTGAGCTTGACTTGCTGAGACATGAGAGCTTGGACTGCACATTTTGATGGAAAATTTTTGTTCTGAGAAAGGACACCCACCTTGAAATGAATCAATATAGCATTTGAGCTTGACTTCCAGTTTCACTAACACCAGAAGATGAATCAATATAGCATTTTGTTGTGCCCACCTTGAAATGCAAAGAAGAGTGGCGTCTAAGGGAAATTCTTCCAGGCTTTTGCTTCTGTTTCTGGCAATAATGTTCTCTTGGATACAGCAAAATAAATAGAGTTTAATCATACTTGTTACTACTATATTCACCCATCTTCTCCTAAGAGCTGCAACCCCAAGATCACGTAAAGACCTCATCTTGCATAATCAACTTTCTTCTATACAAATATTCTATTATAGAGTAGTTTCTCATTTGTTACGGCACACACACATGCAATGTGACTTTGTGTTTTCACATTTTCTAGGTCAAATTAAACTTGCGTTGCAAGGTAATGTTTTCTATCCTTTGCCACCACTAGCTAGGATGCTTGATTTGAATGAGATCATAATTTAGATCACCAAGCATGCATGTTATAGGAATTCATTTCTTGCCAAATTGTTGAGAATGAGAACCCTACCTTAATTAACTAGTAATAATAAAGTAGGTTGCTAAGAGAATGACCATAAAAAGAGATATTTTTTTGCTTTTTAAATTGCTTTTAAATTGCCTTTTTACTTGATAAGATATTAAATTAATAACATCGGTTTTAGATTACATTTGTTTTTGTAATGTGATGCAGTGTAATTTATATTTTTTTTAATCATATATTTGAAGTATTTGATTGATTAATACGTAATATAGTTTTGCAATAATCTTATGGAAATCCTCTTGAAATTTTAGTTAAAAATTAAAAATATAATTTATTATTGTTTTTAGATTTATTTTTTTATATAAATGATAACCACAAAAATTACCGCAACAGGAAAAACAAAAATGCATGCGAAGGAAAGAGTAGGGCAGGCCGATTAGAGCAATCTTTGTATCCGATTAGAGCAAGACCTGGAATTGTATGTTCTATAAATATTGAGTTTACGTTTCTTGTATTGGCAATTTGAAACTTTGAGAAGCAAAGAGATAAAAAAAAATCCTGCTGCACTTTCCATTACTAGAGGCATGGCAACTGAATTAATGTGCTTGCAGTACCGTCCAATCTCACTGACACACAAATTGTTCAGAAATCCCTTACCTAAAGTCATCCAGGCCACTCCCTTAACTTTGAAACTCAGATGTTCTGTAAGCACAGAAAACGTCAGCTTCACAGAAACAGAAACAGAAACCAGACGGTCTGCCAATTATGAACCAAATAGCTGGGATTATGATTATTTGCTGTCTTCGGACACTGACGAATCGGTACGTACGTAAAATCTGCAGGAAAAGTACTCCCACGTCTCTTTTTCTTGTATTTTTTTTTTCATTTACAATAAGTTCTTTGGATCAGCCTGATCCTCCATTCCTTTCATCTTAGTGTAATAGGATTTGAAATATGGAGTTATAACCATGGTTTTCAGAC
>Ga0325414_1006134_pt1 | contig 12733 bp, 8 predicted proteins | sample PopdelMetagenome_8_FD_206183 | JGI IMG/M metagenome (GOLD analysis project Ga0325414, IMG submission 206183) | Populus deltoides microbial communities from Bellville, Georgia, United States - Leaf-PdKOR-R3 | ecosystem: Host-associated > Plants > Phyllosphere > Phylloplane/Leaf | place: USA... | reverse complement strand
TTTAATTTTTCTTTTTAAATAAGTAGAACTACTAAATCGTTTAATTAATTAAGATCCATACGAGTTGAGAATTAATATACCTTAAATAAATTGGAGGCGGTTGTGCTCCCGAGGGGGGGATTTCTTCAAGTGCGTGGTTTCCTTCCGGTTAGGTTTCATGTCATCTTGCACATTTTGCGAGAGGGAATAGAAATCTCTTTGCATTCATGTGAATAGCCTTGTCCAGATTAATCTTCAATCATGTTATCGATCGCACAGCTTAAAGTTGATAATACTGCACCATATTATACAAAAAAAAAAAAACATGGTGAAAACCTGGCGATTTTCTTCCTTTTGCACTCTCTTTCATTGAAAGGTCTGTTGGCATATTAGAAATAAATCGAATTTCAAAATTCAAACCAATCAATCCATGCATTATCCAAAGAAGATACATAGAATCATCACGAACCCAACTACCATGTATATCCATGCTAGCTATCATGGCAATGTTTCCAATCGACCATTATTGGACCTGGAGGAGGATCACTAGGTGACCTCTAAACAGGCAAGCTTGAATCTTTTGTTAGATATTCTGCAGAGAAAGCCATCGAAGTGCGGAATCAGTGAGCCATCCCTCTCATATACATGACTCTTAGGCTCATGGGGGTGGCTCAGCCTAGAACCTAAAATGGATGAAACACCGGTGCTTTTCCACACATGACTATGCGTGGCCTACCATTGGCTATAATCCTTCCAAATAGTTGCCAAATCATGCAAGAAAAAAGGCCCCTATCTAATCTACTCAAGTCAGGCTACAATGATCCACTGAACTTATCTAACTTATGACAAGACGTCTTCGAGTGAACATCCATCGAAGGAGAAACACCATCTAGCTTATTGCTTCCCGATCCGAAATAATATACAGCCGCATGGTGTCTCCACAGCGTTTTATAGATGAGAAGTGGCAGATTGTCTAGTCCTGATCAATAAAAAATGACACGTACAATGGGCAGTACGTAGACTTTTCTACTCAAGTTGTATTCTAGCTACTCCATAATGGTAATTAAAATATAATTCACTGAACATTCTATATATCTCAAGTTGACTTGCATTAAAAGGGCACGTAACATCAAGTTTACTAGCTAAATCTCTTACCCGCACAAGCTTTAAAGATTGCGATTACTTGCGAAGAAGTGGATATATAAGTTAGCATCTGTGTAGAGCGAGCGTGATCTATGTTTTCCACTCATTCTAGCTCAAACATTTTATCTGCCGCAGAGATTTCTGTACCCAAAGATTCCCAACTCATTATCAACATGAGGTCAGCCATGAAATATTGTTCGGCATGATTTGACACTCCAGCAGTTCACTTTTAATTTTCTAAAATTAATTATCCACTAAATACATATATTGTATAGCAATAGCATAAATTCTTATGCATCTTTAACAGCATTTCTATTAAGTTTAGTGGCAATTATGATACGCTTTTACTGCCATCAAATGTAATAACATTTATTTCATTGCCATTAAAACTCCAATGGTATGCTGCAATACGTACGTGCCATAACATCCAACATCAGTAATGATCTATCCTGATTTTCTTGAAAATTAATATGATGCTTTTATTGTTAAACATGTGGGTTATAAAGCCATTTGCTTGAAATGTTGTATAGCATGTAGCTACAGTTTATATAGCTATCAAACAATTGTCACTGCAATTCATTTTTATGAGTATGATTATCGTAAACCATTTGAAAGTGTTGTCACTTAATTCTTAGGCATATAATTTCCAGAATTCCTAACAAAGATCGTCAGAAATGGTTCAAATTTAAAGATAAAGCATTCTTCAGCAAGAGTTTCTAGGATGACATGCAAGAGAAAGGCAATTAATGACCTTATTACTATCTCCATTCCCCAAAGAAAACAAATACTGAGGTCACAAATGCTGTGCCCTAACTGTTTTGTGGCATCACAGCATGGATGGAAGAAAGCTTCAAACTTATCGGTGATCTCTAAGAGATTCTCTATAGTCAAGTCAACTGTACGTGTATGCATCCAGTACACAATTATGAAATTCTATACATTGCATTTACCCAGTTCAATTTTGTATGGGGGGGCCTCTCTCTCTTCTTCATATTATTTTACAAAGGGATTGTAAAAAAAAGATAAGGAAACTGGAATTTATAGGGACAACACAATATCAATATGAAAGAAAAAAAGGATGGTTGGAGGTGGAAATCAAAATCAAATCAAACCTTTTGGAATTATCCCACAAAACAAACAATAGTAGATTTGTTCCCGGATGCCCAGGATTATGCTCAAATCCACCTACATATAGCCCAAGGAGGAGGCCTATAAGCCATAAAGCTGACCATTTGATTCCGTTTTTGGAACATACGGCGGAGTGTGGTTGTAATCTTAGAACACTGAAAATAGTGATATTGATCCTCACCCAATCAGCACAAGCATACTGTTGCTCTCGTGGATATACTCATGTTTCACTTCCATCCTACTTGTCTAAATTTCTTCCACTCCAAACCTTGTTGTAATATTTCATAAAAACACTCTATTCGAATACACATTTCAGTAAATTTATCATTTTTTTCATTATTAAATTGATATTTTTCATTATTAAATTGACTTGTTGATTAATCTAAGATTTTTTAAATATTAGCAATAATAGAATGCAATGAGTTGATTCCGGATATCACAAATTTTTTTTTTTTGCATAGTTAAAAAAAATTGATAAAGTAACATAATGAAAAAAATATTTAGGGATATAGCACAGTTTTAAACGCGGATGGAAATTGTGACACATGGGTTATAGATGTCATCTGCAACTCTTATTTCATATTTGTCATCGACGACTTCATTTAAAATTTATAACCAAAAACCCTTTCCTCTCCTCTCTCTCCGCCGCAAAACACACGCACAACATCACAAGATCACCTCATCTATTTTTTAGCCAAATCAGCCACCACCGACACCATCCACATTCTATATTTAGAGGTATATTGAACGTTTTTTCTCTATCAATTTGATGCAATTTATGCTAATTTGATTTTATATAATGTTATGGTTTTGAATTAGGGATTAGGTTACTTGGATATAATTCGAGTTAATAATATTCGAGTTAATAATTATGTTGTTTAGTAAAATTATAAATGATTTTGGGTTGTTGATTGTGCATTAACAAAATTATTTTGTAAGAGTTAATGTTAATTTAGGTTAAATTATGGATTATACAAAATTACTTATAGAATAATAATATTAGCTATGAAATACATGAATTTGATTGATAATTTTGTTATGGTAATGAAATTTGATTAATGTAGGTGTTCGTTGGTTAATTTGATGAATTTAGGTTTTAGAAGATTATATTACCGTTATGGTTTTGTTCATCAATTATACACTTTGATTACCCCAATATATTAATAAATTAAAATTGTATTTTGTTGTGCTGTTTAACATATGGTAATTTTGAAATATTATGCTTCCATTATGGTACCATTGTCAATACCAACAATGATATCACTTATAATGGAAGAAACCATGAATTCCTAACTGCTATATTAGACATAGTTATCTAGAATGTTATGTAATCGACTTAGTTAGAATATCTAAATATCTTAAGATGGTATTTGCATAGGGGATATCACCAAAGGTCTAATTCATGGGAAATTTCAAAATTAAAAGGACCACACATATATCATAACCCTCTTGTTTTACAACGTCATCGTCAAATTGATTTAGATCTAGTTATCGAGGTGATGTCGACAATTATAAAGAGGGATTGAAGTGCTGACATTGCAATAATTCAATGTACTATAGAAAGAGGTTATGAACATGAAGTCTCCTATTGGAAGCCATGGATGACTAAACAAAAAATATTGGAGCGGTTATTTGGTTAACATGAAGAGTCGTTTCAAAACCAACCTATAATGCTACAAGCCATCAGAATCCAAGAATAAGTGTCACTTGGTATAATAAAATGGTTGATGGTAATAAAAAAAAATTGGGAGAACATTTTGGGCATTTTGTGCTCCAATTGATGGGTTTCAATATTGTTGTCCTCTAATTCATATTGACAATACTCATTTTTATGGTAAATACAAGGCAAAGTTATTGGTTATAGTTGCTTATTGTGCGAATAATAGAGTTTATCCATTGTATTTTACTATTGTCAAAGAAAAGAGGAACAATAATTGAAGCTGGTTTTTAGATTTGCTTCGTCGATATGTGATTGGTAGTCATACTAGGTTATGAATTGTATCAGATAGACATGCAAATTAAGAATTCTATGGCATGGATTTTTTCTGAGCCTATTGGATATCATCAAAATTGTTCACAACACTTTGTGAGTGACTTCAATACTATGTTAAAAAATATTGCTTTGAAAAATATATTGCATGGGATGTGTACAAATCCTTTTAAATAGGAGTTTGACATTTTATATGAGCATTTGGTGGAGACTGATGATGCAATTAGAGCATTTCTAGAAGTAGAACCTAAATAAAAATAAGTACTGACATATGATTTAGATGGTCGTCATTATGGAAATATAGCCACGAGTTTATCAAAAGTTTTTAATAATGTTTTAAAAAAATATATGTGGCTTGCTTGTATTGGTTATAATGAAGATAATATTTTTTAGGTGTAATAAATATTTTGTGGAGTGTAAAGAAAATGTTGAAGATTTTTGGAGTCATGGTATAATGTGGCCTTCAAAAGTCCTAGCTGAAATACTTGTTAATGCGACAACTTCTAAATCATATTTAATATCTCTATTTTATATTAGAGGTGAGATATTTCAGTCTAAGACACCTCCAACAACTAGTGTTACAAGAGAAATGTAGGAAATTTTTAACATCAATGAAGTAACTTATACTTGTGGGAAATGATAATTGTATCATCGACCATGCTCACACCTAATTGCATGTTGCACTTTACAAAATATAGATTATGTGCAATTTATTGATGATTTCTACTCCAACTTGAAATATAAAAATGCATATAGTCCTTGTTTCAACCTTTATCCGATACACCATTGTGGCCTGCATATACTAGTCCAAATGTATATGGATGTCGAACTAGATGATGAATGGATAAAGGTTGAAGGAATTCCACTCATTTTCATAATAAGATGGAATCAAGAGAGCAGAACTCGTTGAATATATGTGGCATATACAATCAAGGTGGTCATAATAGAAAAACTTGTGAAACTAAATAGTATATGTTACTTTTTATATTTTTTTTAAATTATGTAAACTTCAATTATTGTTTTTAATTCAACTATATGGATGATCAATTGTACTTCAAAGGCTAATAATTTGTTATTTAGGACCTCGAGGAAGATATGGTTTAGGTGTAAGAGGAATTGATTAGTGATTCATGCATTTTACTTAGATATTTTGGATGCTATGAGAGATCATATTCTTGAGGATCAGCATCTGATGATTGATATAGATATATACACGAGATGGTATATGTACATTACATGTTGTTTCGTTACACCTTTCTTGTCATGTTTCTCGAGGCGTCCATCAATCCAATTAATTATATGCCCCGATATCCGAGATAGAATCGATCGGTATATAATATTTTTTTACATACAACATTTATTAAATATCATATTAATGTTATTATAGATGATGACTACCAACTGGTTTTTTAATCTATGTATATAAATTTATTACTTGGTACGAGAGGTTAGGAAAGCAGCAATGACTATCTGTGAAAGTGTCGATGGGATGAAATGTATTATGGCTACCACTACACTCGATTTATATCATGGTGGACTTCAAGAGCAGGGGTGATCATTTTTGGTTCGGTTCGGTTTTTATCAAAAAAAAAGTAACCAAACTGAAATTTTTTTTAAAACAAACCGAAACTAGTTCAAACTGACCGGTTTTGGTTCGGTTTGGCTTTTTTAGAACAAAAACCGGTTCAAACCGGTTGGGCTCTGTTTTTTCAGTTTGGCTGGGTTTTCAGTTTTGACTCGGTTTTTTCAGTTTGGCTCGGTTTTTTCATTTTGGCTCGGTTTGTTTTCTGGTTTTTCTGATTTTTTTCAGTTTGGGTTCAGTTCGGTTTGTTTTTTTCTATTTTAGGCTTATAAAACCAAAATCGAACTGAATCGGTTGGTTTTTTCAAAATTCTAATCGGTTTTTTTTCACGGTTCGGTTTTTTTTGTTATTTTTTTCCAGTTTTCTCGGTTTAATCAATTTTTTGATTTTTTTGCTCACCCCTATTCAAGAGGTTGGAGAGGCTGAGTGTTTTGAGGTGGTATTAGTTAAAGAAAAGATTGTTTAACATGGGAGTGTTAGGGATCTTGTTCTATCCACAGGCATCACAAGCCCATCATCAGGTATACAAGGCTCATCCATGAGTGTCCTAGGTCCATCAACGAGCTGAGATAATATTGGTCCCCCTTACATTTACATTGATATTACAGACTCGTCCTCAAGTTAGATAAGTTATGGTGATGCTCTAGACTAACCCACAAGAGCTTTAGGCCCTTCTACGAGCTAGGGTGATTATTAAATATATATACATGTTATTATATGTTATGAAAATTATGAATAAATGTATATTTAGTTTAATTTTAATAAAATGTTATGTTATTTTATGTTAATTGTTGGTATAATTTTGTTATTTATGATTGAAGATGTTATGTGTTGCTTATGTGAATTGTGTTATGTGCTGACGGAAAACTGGTTATTTGAATTGTGAAAATTGTAATTTTTTTGGGTAGGGAGTTGATGACAATTGTCTTCGGATGAGTCTCTTAGTTATGTCGCAGATAACATCTGCGACTCGAGTGTGGCAATTGGCATCTGTGACTCTCAAGTGTGTTATGTGCTAATGAAAAACTGGTTGTTTGAATTATGCAAATTATGGTATTTTTTTTCATGGAGTTAATGGCAGAAGAAATTGCCTTAGGATGAGTCTCTTAGTTGTGTCATAGAAAACATTTGCGACTCGAGTGTGGCAATTGGCATCTACGACTCTCGAGTGTGTTATGTGCTGATGAAAAACTAGTTGTTTGAATTATGCAAATTATGGTTTTTTTTTTCATGGAGTTTATAGCAGAAGAAATTGCCTTAGGATAAGTCTCTTAATTAAGTCGCAGATAATATATGTGACTCAAGTGTGGCAATTGGTATTTGTAACTCTCGAGTCACAGATGAACAATGTGAGTATGTGACTATCAAGTCGCAAATGATATTTGTGACTCTCGTGTTGTAGATGTTACATGTGACTCAATCAAGTATGCTAGATCTCTAAATATTCTTTCGTCAATGCTATTGCACTAATTTTTTTTAAATGTGCTAAGTTTCACTTTTAAAAAGTATTATGCACTACAATATCAAACACACATTAATAAGTTACGTTGTACTTGTTTTGTTGTTTATATATGGTTCTTACCAAACTTTGTCAGTTGAAACAATTAGTTATATGGTAGGAATATCTTTAAAATATCAAAACCAAATAGTTCATCCTTACCTTTTTCTTAAGGAACCAAAAAGTTCTATTTGAATTGATAACATGTTTAGGAAACTATAGTTTTTTACTCTGTTTTAGCTTCCGAGACCTTTTTTTAATCAGTTAGATGAAATTTCTAAAGCTATTTTAAAACCTACTTGATAATAAAATCATGTCATATAAATGAAAATTTTTAGATTTTTTAGTGTTATTTAACATGTTAACATCATGTATTACCAAAGTCAAATTACAACCTTAGCCACAACAAGAGATACTACCATATCAAATGGACATTGAAAACTCTTTTTTTCAAGGGGGAGTTTGACAATGAAATAATTTAGAGTCAACGACATTTGCAATGTTTGTGAGGTAGGACCCTTGCATAGGTACTCCTTCTTATCCCTTTTCACAATCATGGTGTATCTCAACCATTTCACATATATATTTTTTTAATTATTATACAAAATATTAAATTTGGGCGGCATATGGATGCCATGTGAATGATCATAAAGATTTGTCTTTTTTTTATGCATGGAAAATCTTTTGAGTTCTAACAACTGATTTATTTGATTGGTCACGGAATGTCGCAATTAAAAATTACATTGGATTTTTCAAAATTGTTATTGCTTTTTATAATTAGGTTGTTAATCTTGTTTGCTAAATGGTGCTGTGAGTCAATGAAGATAATCATACATGTGTGATTGTTTTCAGGTTAAGATTATGACATTGTTTAGGGGATTTTTTAAAAATTAGCACGGTAAGTTAAAATTTTTAGTAGAATAACACAATATGAAAAAGACTTGGTGAAATAACACACTTTCACCTTGTCGCGCTTCTGAAGCGTGAAATTTACTAAATGTCATTATTTCTAAGTGCAACAAGATAATTTTCACACTTCAGAATAGCAAAATTTAAACATATCACTCTTCTAAAGCGCGATAACTTAACATGTAGCCCCGCTGCCAATCCTCTAGCTCAATCGGTCGACCGGTTGATCCAATCATATTAAATGGTCGATCGTTTCACGGAAAAACCATAATATACATATGTTTTATGAGTCAAAATATACATTTTTGTCAAATTTGTGACTAAAAAATCAACTCTAATTAAAATTTTAAAAAGTTGTTGTTCATAGTTGTCCTCTGTTTTTCAGTGTATATGATGCAGTCGGACTTGCGAATGAGTGATTGTGAACAGTTAGGTGTGGGTCTGCCATAACTAGATGAGGATTTGCCCCATATAGATTACGTGGATGGCCTAGCAAATGCATTTATGTACCAGTAGGATAGGTCTAGGTCTAAGAGGATTTCTAGTCGCGTTAAACCATAATTATGGCTAAAAAAGGCCATAACTTTTGATCCGACCGTTGGGTCGTGCTTAAATTTTTACAGAGGTTTTCGAAGGTTGTTTTCCTTATAATGGTTATGAAATCACTATTACGACCGTTGGGTCTTTAGATTTAAAAAATATCACCCTAGGCCCCGATTTTAGTGATTTTCTTGTTATTTTCAAACCGGTTGACCGGTTTAATTGACCATTAGGAATCGGTCAACTAGATAGTTCTGAATTTAATTGATGTCACGGTTGTGAACCGTAATCTCAATTACAATTTTGTTTTGGTTCTTAACCGTGACATTTAATTGATGTTATAGTTCAAAATCACAACATTAAAAACATGTTATTTCACCAAAACATTTTGTTGTTATGTTAATTCACCATTTATTTTTATTTTGTATTCTAATTGCCCAATTTATTCTTGTTTAAGAGTGTTGTTAAACTGTATTTTTTCAAGTTTTTGAATTTTTTTAAGTTTTAAATTAATAATTTTTAGTGTTTTTTTATTGTTTTGATTTACTGATATAAAAAATATTAAAAAATATTATTTTTAATATATTTTTAATCGAAAAACACTTTAAAACAAAATTTCATCCACATTGAAAAACACTACAATTTCAAACATAATATAAAATGAGAAAATCATGCATAGACTTACAATTTACATATTTCATCTGCAATGCTATATAATTTAGATACTCAATATATATAGAAATAAACAAAAAATTATATATAGTGGAAGTTGATAACTTTGAAAAGTTTGCATACAACATTGTGGAATATTTTTGTTTCCAAGTGTTCTATCCCTCAATTCATCTTATGTTTTAGATAGAGAAAGACATCGATAATAGTTTCCTTTTGAAAAAAATATATATGCAGTCACTGCCATCATGTTTAAGGTCAATGCATCGCGGCACAATAATCATTGGATGGCAACACATAGCAGCCATATAATGGCCATATTTTTAAGCATCATCAACCGGAAGTCTCAAGGCACCGGTCGGTATTTAAGAATATCTCAACAGGTTCGCTGCAACTTGTAATGTATGTTGCTGTCTGAAAACGTACAATCTCAGGGAGGCAGATCTGGACTACCAATTCTGAACTGGTTGTATTAATTGCTGAAGTTTCAATATCAAAGTATACCTGATTTTTTACTTGTCAAATTTATGGTTCCCATGGGTAAAAGAGTCGTACACTCAGATTGCATGGACCCGATTGAATAAGCAATTTCAATGGTAAGATTGCTAAACCTGTCTACACTCTCTGTTTTTTCTTTGTTCATGTACATGCAGAAACTGGAGGAAAAAAAAGGTAATATCCTTAAGTTAATCAAAGGGTCTATACAAAAAAAATTAAGACCGAAATCTAATTTGAATAAACATTATTATGATAAAAAAAATACAATCTGAATATAAATACTTGAGTTATTAAGTAAATTTTCAAGATATAGAATATCAATGCTTAGAGCACTTCACATTGCATTTCATCTATTCATGCATAGAATATCAATGCATCTAGTTCTTGGAACATGTTCAGCAATAAAATCATTTACACTGTCAATTTGTATGGTTTAATTTTCAGGTGAGAGCTTTGAAGCGTCTGCTGCAAGAGAAGCGAAGGAGGAAACATGTTTGGATATCGACAACATAGAGGTCCTTAAAGTTACCAACAACCTTCTCTATGAAAAACCAGAGTCGTCACAGTACATTACAATCCTTCTGCGAGTAGTCTTGGCCAATCCTGAGCAGTTGCCTTAAAATATTGAGCTTAGCAAGTGTGACGGTTGGGATTGGTTTGAATGAGATGTTAGAGAATAATATAAATGATATCTTAGGATATCACATAATAGTTTAAGCTATTAAGTTGAGATGGTTCTTTGACATGGTATCAAAGTTTTAATGACCAAACGGTCATGAGTTCGAATCTCATCATCACTATTTATTTGATAAAAAAAATTAAGCACAAGGTAATGTGGGTCTGTGCAAGTTTCAAGCCCAAAGGTCTTTCACTTGAGGGGATGTGTTAGAGAGTAATATAAATCATATCTTGAGACCTCACCTAACAGTTTAAGCTATTAAGTTAAGATGGTTCTTTGACATGGAACAACCTTCCTCCTTAGCCATTGTTTTGGCCATTAGAAGAGTTGTTACAAGATGGCTTTAGTCCATTCCCGATAGGGAAGTTTTTGTTAGAGACACACATCGACTTGCTATTGGCTTTGAGCATTTGGATTTGAATCCTCTTGCATTGGTCATAACACAATTGATCATGTTTACTAAATTTCTGAGAGATCGTATGAAACAAATAAAAAAACAACTAATTGAAATACGTTGTAATTGCAAAGCGAAAAACAATGAATAAAAATGATGTTAGCAAGATCGATTTTGTGTGAGCTATAACAATTGTTACATGGTTTTATATCTTCTGATTTATTTTGATTTTGAACTAATTAACTATTAAATTATTTATTTATTTATTTACATAATTATGCATTCCAAATTTCAACGGAAGATATCATATTTAACTGTATCAAGTAAAATTGTCAAAAGCGCTCTCGTTTTGAAAAGTATTTTTCAATAATTTTAATATACTGATGTTATAAAACATAAAGTATATATATAAAAAATTATTTTAATTCATTTCTAAATTAAAAAAATACTTTTAAAAAACATCATACAACACAATATAAAAAAAAAGGTTAAAAAAATCAATATCATTGTTGGGAAGTGAAAACTTGTATGAATCAAAGCTACTAAGAAAGCCATTTCTTCCTGCCAATTGGAGTTTCATCCATCATAAATCTACTAGCATAGCTGAACTCAGATTTCAGATCGAACTCAAAACGTGGGACTACCATGTATGTTTCTTAAGGTCGGTTAGTGCTGAAAATGCAAATATCCTATGCATTGTCAAAGTACCTGACATGTTTTAGGGCTTGCAGATTAAGCTAAATGCTATGCTTGTCCTGTCTCGAGTGCTTCCTGTTGCTTGCTTCAGCACTCATCACCATTTTCAACGTTTAATCAGACTTAGAAGGTGGGGTTTAAAAACAAAAAATAAAAGACGGGGACCAAATTGACCTTCTTGTGTTAAGATATGTACTAAAACAAAACTGCCGGAGACCGGGACAGGACATGTATTAATTTAGACAGCCAGATCCAGCACACAGAATTTAATGGATGCTGTGTATCATTCCAGAAAATTCCGACCATCGACAAATCAAATAGCGAGTCAACTCAATCGATCATGAGCAGAGTTTTTTTTTTTACCTCAGGCCCACATGGGCGATCCGTGGAGGAAGATAAAGAAAACATGGAAATGCTGAGATGCCACTAGCCAGATTACTGCACAAGTGCTCGCCCCGCCATGATTGATTGCTCGCACGGATTCGATCACCTCGCAGGTGTAAAGCGATTGAAACTGTAACTTATTTTAATTATAATTTTAAAAGTGTGAGATTAATTAATATAAATTACAGTTTTAAATGAATTTTTATTGGAAATTCCCTTTTAAAATCTTGATTTAAAAAAGAAATATATAATTCACATTCTTTTTAAAACGTTATTTTTGGAATCATAAATGTAAAAGTTAATACAAAGCCACGTAATATTCCAATACCAGGGCAGGCAGCATGAGTTTTGAAAGGTCACTTTCTGATATCTTGAGTGGTTCTTCAGATGCACAAGGAGTTTTCATTTTCATAGCTTTTAGACATGCTTTCAGTCTCGCACAAGTAGTTCTTTCAGTTCTTATCACCTCCCTCTGTTTTTGGCATTGATTCAATATATATTATCTATGAAAATATCAAGAAATACCCAATCAAGATGAATTGGGAGTATCTTTCCCTGATTGTTTAGCTATATTCTTTAGTTTATACTAGTACAACCCCAGGCCTATGCTATGTTGCTGGTTGGACCAGTTTTATTTTTAAATA